>Ga0255340_1001365_pt1 | contig 32741 bp, 21 predicted proteins | sample wastewater_treat_7_FD_192417 | JGI IMG/M metagenome (GOLD analysis project Ga0255340, IMG submission 192417) | Wastewater microbial communities from Lulu Island WWTP, Vancouver, Canada - plant10 | ecosystem: Engineered > WWTP > Wastewater > Unclassified | place: Canada: Vancouver, British... | reverse complement strand
CATTACCCGGCGCTCGCCCAGGAGAAGCTGTGCGTGATACCCGTAAACGTCCTCATCGGAGGGCCCGACCCCCTGGCCGTCGATGTGGCGGCGGCGAAATTTCTGGGGTTTTCCTTGAGCGAGGTTGAGCATCTCAAGCTTGCGGCGAAATACGGCTTCGGCGAGTCGAGAATGGCGAAGATCGAAATCCAGGGCAGCGACATCTTCGACTCACGCCGGCAGAAGCTGAGCTGGGATCTTCTGGAAAAATTTCCCGCAGGGGTGAGAATCATCCGGGGCAGGACCATGTGCTGCACCGAGGGGTGCAGGCGCAACACCGAGGCCGTGCTCGAGGTCTTCGGCCAGGACTATGAGGGCAAGGGGAGCTTCACCATCCTCATGGGGAAGGGGATCGCGGGATCGGATGTCGCGGGCCTGAGCGGCCCGGTTCACATCGCGGGCGACTGCGCCATATCCGAGTGGTATCCGGAGCTCAGCCGAAAGCTCGGAAAGTCGAAGATCACCGTCTCCCCCGGATGCAACAACCTCGCGAAGACCATCGACGGCATCACCCGGTGGCTCCACATCCATCCGCTCAAGCTGGTGCCCATCAATCCGCTCAAATCCCTGGCGCTGCTCATTCAGGCCAAGCTCCACGGGTCCAAGGCGAACATCACGCAGGTGGTGAAGCTCTGAGTCACGCCTCGCAGGTCTGCTTTTTTTCCGGCCTGAGGGCCCGGTTCAGCTTGCCGCTGGAGAAGCCCTCGAGGTCGAGGGTGACGAAGAGGAAGCCCAGGTCTCTCAATGCCGAGACAATGAGCTCCTTGTAGGTGAGCGCCTTGTCCATGTCCTCGATCTCCACCACCGCGGTCTCCAGCGGGAAATACCTCACCCGGCACACGGAAAAGCCCAGCCGCCTCAGGAACGACTCCGCGCTCTCCACCCGTCTCAGGCGCTCGCGGGTGATCTCCATGCCGAAGGGGATGCGGGAGCACAGGCAGACGGTGTTGGGCTTCTCCCAGGTGGGAAGGCCTATCCGCCGCGAGTACTCGCGGATCTCGTCCTTGGTGACGCCGCACTCCACGAAGGGCTGCCAGATGCCGTCTTCTCGCGAGGCCCTGATGCCCGGGCGGTAGTCCTTGAGGTCGGATACGTTCATGCCGTCAGCGACGACGGCGATGCCCTGCCTGCCGGCCAGGCTTTTCGCAATGCGGTTGCGGATCTTTCTGCAGGTGTAGCAGCGATCCGGCTGGTTGCGGGAAAAGGCCGGGTCCTCCTCCATCTCGTCGATGGCGACCACCTCGCACGGGATGCCGATGAGCTCTGCGAGCATCCTCGCCTCCGCCGCCTCTTCCCGGTGTATGATGGGGGAGAAGAAGGTGAGCGCGCGGGCGCCGTCCTGCAGCACATCGCGGGCGAGCCGGGCGAGCAGCGTGCTGTCGAGGCCCCCGGAAAAGAGGACCAGGAGCTTCTTCCTGGCCTCGAGCGCCTTTTTCACGGCCTCAAACTTGTCCATTCATCCGTCTCCTGATCGACCTGAGAATTCTCACCGCGGCCGCGGCCGCGCCCACGCTGTTGCCGATGTTCAGCACCACGAGCCCCGGCACGCAGCTCTGAAGCATGGTGCGCAGCGCCGTGTCGCCCCCGCCGCCCAGCCCGTACCCGACAGGCGTGGGCACCGCGATCACCGGTTTGTCGGTGAGCGAGGCGATCATGGTGGGGAGGATCCCGTCCATGCCGGCGAAGACAATCAGAACGTCCGCCTCCCCGGTCTTGCGGATGCCCAGAAACGGCCGGTGCATCCCCGACGCCCCGAAGTCGAAGGCCCTGATCACGTTCACGCCGATCTCCTCCAGGAGCAGACCGCATTCCCCGGCATGGGGCGTGTCCGCGGTCCCTGCCGTGAGGATGCCGACGGTTCCCAGCCGCTCGCGGGGCGCCTCGCCGGAGGCCACCACCGCCAGTCCGCCGGCCCTGACTGTCCTGGCATCGGGGAACGCCCGCCTGAGAGCGTCCTCCAGCTCGTCGTCGATCAGAGAGACAAACGCGCGGCCGGCCTTGTCGAGAAAGCTGCGTACGATCCTCAGCACCTGGTCCGTGCTCTTGCCCCGGGCATAGATGACCTCGGGAAAGCCGGTCCGGTGGTGCCGGTGAAGGTCGAGCAGAAAATCCTCGCCCTGCTCATACAGCGCCCGGACGATCTCTTCCTGCGCGTCCTCGATCCCGATCTCCCCCCTGCTCACCTTTTCCAGCAGCTCTCTTATCACGGCTTCCTCCCTGTTGTATCTTCCCGGTGCATCTCCCCGGGGTTCGGAGAACCGCCGGAGGAGCCTTCACGGATCAGCCGCAGGACCTCTTCCCGCACCGAGGCGACGGGCAGGCCCTCCCGGTCGGAGATCCGCGCGAGGTCGCGGTATTCGATCTTGGCGCGCTTCGACCCGTCGGGCAGCGTGCTTTCCTTGACGCGCACCTCTCCCCAGCGTGTGCTGATAGTGTAAGAAGTACGCTCCAGCACCCTCCTTTCAATAGGATGAAAACGCGCGCCGATGGAGGTGGTGTGAGTCAGGAGACAGGCCATGACCTCTTCGAGACGCTCCGCCGGGCACACGGACTCGAAGCAGAAGCCGGGCCTGCCCCGCTTCATGATCTTCGGCACCAGGTGCGCGTCCAGGGCGCCCGCGTCAAAGAGCCGGGCAAGGGCGGTCTCGGTCTCCTCCGGGCTCATGTCGTCCACGTCGGCCTCCACCAGATACATGTGAGGGGCGTATCCTTGCTCCTTCGTTTCGCACAGGATGCACCGGCAGAGATTGGGCCATCCGGGGATCTCCCGGTCGCCGCAGCCGTATCCGACGGATTTGACCGTGAGGTCGGGCGGAGGGCTCCCGGGATCCGCCAGCGCGGCTATGGCCGCGGCCCCGGTCGGCGTGGTGAGCTCGTATTCGATGTCCGTGAACCGCACGTTCATTCCCTCCAGGAGCTTTACGGTCGCCGGGGCGGGAAGCGGAATGGTCCCGTGCATGGATCTCGTCGTGCCCGTGCCCAGGGGAACCCGGCGGCAGTAGACGGACCGGACCGACAGGTAGTCGATCGCGGCGGCGATGCCGACGATATCCAGAATCGAGTCCAGGGCCCCTACTTCGTGGAAATGGACCTCTTCCACGGAGACGCCGTGCACCTCGGCCTCCGCCTCGGCCAGCGCCAGAAAGATCCTGCCCGCCCGGTCGCGCACGGCATCGGGGAGCGGGGAGAGGATCGTATCTCTGATCGACGCATACGTTCTGTGCCCGTGGCTGTGCCCGCAGTCGAACGACAGGTCCAAGGCGGTGATTCCCTGAACGCTCCTGAGCGAGGTCTTCAAGGAGAAGCCGTCCACCGGAAGCAGCCGGAAGACGCTCTCCAGATGCTCCTTCGGGCACCCCAGATGAATCAGGCTTCCCAGCAGCATGTCCCCGCTGATTCCGCCGACGGGGTCTATGATCAGAATCCTCACGCATCACCTCCGGAATTGTCTGACTGTATGGTCAGAGACCGTATCCCACTTGTGCCATATTTCCCCTGCCGCAGACAATGCCTTTTCCCCCGGGGAATTTTTCACCATCCATCTTGTGTGCCCTCGATAAAAGGATTATGAATGGAGTCAATCCCGCCGAAAGAGAGGGTGAGGATTATATTTGTGAGGAGCAGCATGAAGATCCAGTGCCTTCTTATCATTGCCTGTTCGTTTCTGTTCATGGGGGCGGCCGCCCCGGAGGCGACCACGTACACGGTCCAGAGCGGCGACACCCTCTCAAAGATCGCGGCCATATACATGCCGTACACCGCTGCGTATACGAAGAAGGAGCTGATCGCCAGCATCAGGGCGATCAACCGGATCGAAGGCCCTCTGTCGATCGGCCAGTGCCTGAGCATACCGGTGGCCTGGAAGGAGCCGGTCAGACCCAGGACCGTTGCCAAGCCCAAGAACTTCCCGGCCAAGGGCCTCTATATGAACCCTTCGTCGGCCGGCACACGGTTTATCTTCGATTCCGCGGACAAGCTCAGGATGTTCGGGGGCAACACCATTGTCTTCGATGCCAAGGACGATATGGGGGCCATCACCTTTCCCAGCCCCATCCGGGCGAAGTACTGCCCCAACGAGAAATACCACCCGAACATCGAAGAGCTGCCGAAGCTGATCGAGTATCTCCACCGCATGGACATCCACGTGGCGGCGAGGGTGGTGGTGTTCCGCGACCCCATCATGGCGCGCAACCGGCCCGAGTGGTGCATCAACCGCGAGAAGCAGTGGCTCGACCCGGCGAACCCCGAGGTGCAGGAATATATCCTCGCCGTGATCAGAGAGCTCGTCGAGAACGGCGTGGACGAGATCCAGCTCGACTACATCCGATACTTTGCCGACGGCAAGACCACAACGGGCGTCGAGGGGCTCTCGCGCACGGATATCATTGCCTCGTTTCTGGAGAAGGTGCATGAGGTCACTGCACCCACGGGCGTTCTGCTCTCCGTCGACATGTTCGGGATCATCATCTGGCAGAGAGACGTCGACGTGCTCGTAGTGGGGCAGGACATCGCCAAGATGAAGCCCCATGTGGATATCATCTCGCCCATGCTCTACCCGTCGCATTTCAACGCGGGCTTCGCCGGGGTGAAGAACCCCGCGGACGACCCCTACCGGTTCATCTATAACGGGGTAAAGAGGATGATGGATCTCGTGGGCGACGAGGTGGTCGTCCGTCCGTGGCTCCAGTCGTTCCCGCTGCGGGTGACCAGGGGATTCGACGAGAGCTACATCCGGGCGCAGATCAACGCGTCCAAAGACGCCGGAGGAACGGGCTGGCTGCTGTGGAGTCCGGGCAATCACTACGGCGACGCATATATCGCCATGCAGAACCTCATGAGGCCGAAGGCAGAGGTTCGGCAGGCGGGCGAGGCGGAAGCCCAGGCCGCAGAGTCCGTCCATCCCGCTCAGCCCACGCCCGCAGGCGCCGGCGCGCACACCCCTTCGCCGGCGGAAACCGGCCTGCAGCACGAGGTGAAACAGCCTTCCGGGAACAATGACATCCCCGGGATCCAGGGCACGCGGGATCTCGAAACTCCGGCCCCACCGCAGGGCTGAGCATACGGACCGATCGGGGGTCGCCGTCCGATGATACGGGCTGCGGCCTCCTCCGCATCACAGCCCCCGCCCACCGGCGGTTTCCCCATGACCTGAAAAATGGTGGAATTTCAAGCTCCACAAGTGTATCATTCGCCCCATCTGGCTCGCACATCATTTGCACGTCCTGAACGAAGGAGGAATATATGGATCTTGACGAGGCAATCACAGGGAGAAGGAGCGTCCGCAAGTACACCGACTATGCCGTGAGCGACGAGGAGATCAGGGCGCTGATCGAGGCCGCCGGGTGGGCCCCGTCGTGGGCCAACACCCAGGTGTGGGAGTTCATCGCGGTGAGGGACAAGGCCCTGATCGAGAAGGTCGTGGGCACCTATGCCGAGAAGAACCCTGCCACGAAAGGATCGCTGAACGCATCGGTCCTCATCGTCGCCTGTGCGAAAACCGGGGTTTCCGGTTGCTACGGCGGCAAGGAGGTCACCAAGCTCGCCAACTGGTATATGTTCGACCTGGGCATGGCGGTGCAGAACCTCTGCCTCAAGGCTCACGCCATGGGCCTGGGCACGGTCGTGGTAGGGCTCATGGACCATGAGGCCTGCAGGAAGGTCCTCGGCGTCCCCGCAGGATATGAGGTGGTTGCCGTGGTCCCTGTGGGCAGGCCGGAAGCGCCGGGCAGATCTGGCCCGCCGCGCAAGGAGCTCTCCGGCTTCCTGTACCGCGACACATTCGGGAAAGCGTTCTAGAAGTCCTTCAAAGGAGGGCAGGCCGTGGCCGACTATGGCGTAGATCTCGAGCGCAGGGGCAGGGTCGCCGTGGTGACCTTCAACCGTCCCCGCAGGAAGAACTCCCTGGACGAGCACATGTGGTCCTGCATCGAGAAGATTGCGGCGAGTTTAAGGGAAAGCCTGCCCCGGGCGGTGGTGATCACGGGCGCCGGAGACGAGGCGTTCTGTTCAGGGTTCGACGTGAACCCGGAGAACCCGCAGGTGGCGCGCCTGGCCGATGCGGTGCAGAACCATCTCAAGGGGCCGGCCATGGAGCTCATCCGGCGGGTCAGGACCGGCGCCGACAGCCTCGTGTGCCTGCCCGTGCCCGTGATAGCCGCCGTCAACGGGCTCGCCTACGGCGGCGGGGCCGAGATCGCCTCCCGGTGCGACCTGAGGGTCATAGACCCCCAGGCCGTGTTCTGCTTTTCCGAGGTGAAGCTCGGCCTCATGCCCGACCACGGAGGGGTGGTGGGGCTCACCCGGCTCATCGGGCCTTCGAAGGCCGCGGACCTGATCCTCACGGGCAGAAAGGTGAGCGCCGGGGAGGCGTTTGCCTTGGGGCTGGTCAATCGCATCAGCGCTCCCGGCAAGGCGCTCGAGGAGGCGATGGAGCTGGCCGAGGCCATCGTGGAAAACGGGCCCCGGGCGGTGCGGCATGCGCTGAAGGTGATCCGGAAGACGCCGGACATGAGCTGTGAGCAGGCCCTTGCCATGGAGACGCTGGAGGCGGTCGATCTCATCGCGAGCGGGGAGTGCATTGCAGGGATCGCGGCGTTTCTCACCAAGCAGAAGCCGGAGTTTCCCGACCCGGAGTGATCGGCCCCTGCTGCCGGGCTCAGAGGCAAAATGACAATGACGGCGGAATGGTCTTCCCGTCCCGAACTGATCAAGCCTCGCCATGGTATCGGATGAAATGCGGCTGTCAGAGATCCCTCTCGACAAATGCGGCAAGCCGCCGCTGTCCGAGGGCTCTTTCCGGCAGGCGGTACGCGCCTGCCAGGATGTGATGAGCAGTGACCGCATAATAGCTGCACCAGCAAGCAATGCCCAGCCACTTGGCCCCGTCTTCGAGAAAGTATTGCCATTGGCCGATCCACAACAAAAGCCATGGCTCGAGAATCACGTCTGTAGTGACAGCCGTAGCAAAGAACCCCAGTGCGAGCAGGAGGATGACGAAACGTGTCCGCAGGAGAATGAATCGCCTGAACGCCACCAGATAAGCAGCCGTTGCAACACCAGAAGCCGCCACGACGGCCTTATCGTCCAGCCCGAGATACCGGGGGGCGAGATTTTCATGGAACTGGAAAAAATCGTCGAACAGGAGATATGCCGTCAGGAGGGCTGAAAAAAGAAGAAACCGGAATGCATCCCGAGGCCCTGTTCTGAAGACGGCGACCGCCGCAAAGATGCATATCGCCGCCGCCGCACACCACAGGAGGATCCCGAGATTCGAAACAACGCCCCACAGCGGCGGGACCTGCGCAAGAGCGGCGGCGTCGCGGGTCATGGCGGGTATGCTTACATCGAAGAGGATGCCTGCCGCCGCCGTCACAGCCAGGACGGCGAGAGAGGGGACAAAGGTTATCAGCAGCTGCCGATCGAATATCGTCTTCATCTCAAAACCTCTCGCATCCGGATCTGATGCCGTATTATGAGGTCTTCAAGACGCCAGGGGTTTTCATAACAGTGATCTTGTGAAGGCGCTCGACGGTGAAGCTCAGGTATTGCATGAAGTATTATACTGCCGGAAGGATCCGAAAAAGCAACCGGGTTTGGTTCGGGGGCATCCATGAACAGACGAGCAATGGAAGCAGTTCAAGCCTTTTCAATCCGTCTCGAGCTATCGGGCCTTGTGGATCATCGGCGCTATGCTCCTGCAGCCCCAAGACGCTCAAAGGGGACATCCATGAGAAGTAAGGTCAGGAGGAAAGTGGAGATGTCTCTTAGAGCTTACGGAATGGAGCCCCTGGTCATCATCCTCTGATATTGCCGCATCCAGCAGGGAGAGGCTCCTGAATGTTTCGCAAAGTACTGGGGTTTCGATTTCTCCGTTCTTCCTGAATCATGAGGTGGATTGACAATCATGCCGATAGGTAATACAAATAGCACAAAAGGTACAAATAGGGAGATTGATACAAATGATACGCATATCCACGAGCGATCTGAGAAAAGACACGGCCGATGTTCTGAACAAGGTGGCCTATGGCGGTGACCGGATAGCCCTGCAGCGCAGGGGCAAGGATGTTGCCGTGATCGTCTCGGTCGAGGATTACGAGCTGCTGAAAGCCGTCGAGGACAAGGCCGATCTGGAGATGATCCGGAAGATCAAGGAAGAGGGCGGGGATGACGTTCTCTGGGATGATCTCAAGAAAGAGCTCAAGCTGTAATGGGCTATACGATCAAGTTCAGCGCTCACGCCGCCAGGTCTTTCCGCAAGCTTCCCCGCCAAATCCAGGTGCGCCTGTACGCGGCGATAGAACCACTCAAGGATGACCCCAGGTTGCCGGGGTCTGAAAAGCTGAAAGGCTCGGACAGCGCCTACCGCATCAGGGTGGGTGATTACAGGGTCCTGTATGAGATTATGGATAATGAGCTTGTTGTCTATGTCATAGAAGCCGGACACAGGCGTGAGGTGTATCGACCGAAGTGATCCATTCCCCCGCCTCCACCAGAGAAAATCCTTGCGATTCTAAAACACCTGTAGCACGAATATGGAATGAAATCATGGAGGAAGAGTCTTGCCCACCTTTAACAGTTGTCTAGGTCATTGTGCCTGGAGGTTTATTTATTGGCAGCGCGGCATGCTTCTTATTGAACTTTATTCGCCCCATAGAAAACCTTCTGCCGGTTGGTCTAAGATGGCCTTTATGGCCAGATCCATCTTGGTAAGAGAACGGATTACGCGATAATTTCGTAAGCGTCCGGTAAACCGCATCTATTCAAGTTGAGGTAGTCATGCCATGGTATCATTAAATTATCTCCCTTCAATAATGTGCAAGTGGGGCCTGCTGATTACTGAACTCTTCTTAAATCTACTTTTAAATCATACGCATAGAGGTCAATCCCTGGAACTTCGCTTGCGGCGAGTTTCAGATCTTCTGAGATATCTTTCGCAATTATTATCCCCCGTACTTCTTGGCCTTCCGCCAAGTTCTTTCTGATCCACGCTTTGTATCTTAAAAGCTGACCAATAACCTTTTCATGACCCTTGGATACTTTCAGCTCTATAATGACATAACTCCCTTGAGAGTCCAGAGCGAGGATATCAATGCGCTTGCCCCCTGCATCAAATTCGACACCGGTAATGGTTGGGTCTTCTTCATCGGTGTAAAGACGAAGACCTTGCTCAATCCTGTGAAGATTTTCCTTCAGGTAATCCCTGAGATGACTTTCATAGGCGAAAGCTGAAGAATCTACCTCTTCTGTTTCGTCTAGCATCGGCTCAACGATCTCGTGGGTTTCATGAATCGGATCAGGATCGCTGTTGGGATCATACAATCTTAGTTTTTTATTCGGTAATTGAAACAGCATGTCGTGATGAGGACCTGCATTGTAATGAACTCTCGTGTTATGATTTGTTGTGAATTTTATTATATGGGCGTTTACTGTATTCGATTTTATCTTGGGATAATGCTCTTTGAACCAACTGACGATCTGGCTTTTGTCCATTGTCTGCCCTGAGTTGAGATGCTGTCTTATCCACTCGGTGAGAAGCTGATTGGTGCTTTTTTCGTATATCGACATTTTCTCCCCTTAGTAAACTATGCTCGAATAACCACAAGATCTTCATCCAATCCGTGCCTATGAACTTCAAGCCCAGGTGACAGAGACATCAAATTATCCGGAGTAATAGGCATCAGATGAAAAGGAAACAGCATTGGGGAGTTAAAAAGCATGTTTAAAGATGAAGCGCTATTCTCCTGTGCATGCAAGAGTGCCTCGATGAGCCATGCAATGAGTTCAGGCTTATCGAGTTTGAGATTCGAAGCCTGCTGATAGACGCCTTTTCTCTGAGTTTCTGTGAGCACCTGCCAATCAATAAAAGACCGTATAATCCTCCTGGCAGCTCTTGATACTGTTTCCCGCTCACCAAACTGTTCACGGACTCTTCTCTGAATTTGCGGAGCGGATGCGGTGCCCTGAAGGCGCAAGAGCCGCCCTGTCTGTGAGGCGACTGCGCCCCAGAATGGATAGACTGCCATAGTCATACCCCAATGAATGGCAATATGGTAGGGCCGAGGAAGTGCCTTCAGCAAGTCGAGACCAGTTTGTCGGAATTCTGCCAATTCATCCGAGGTATTAATCCATATTCTCATTAAGATCGAAATCGCCTTCCCTCGATTACTGCGGATAGCCGTTCCCCCTACGGAAAGTTTATCCTTCAAATACTCTTGAAGGGCAGATGTAATGTCTTCCTTGGTATTTCCTGCTAGAACCAGGTTTGCAGTATACTGCAGCCACTCGATGCGAATTCGTTGGTTGAGACCTATCATGGTTGAATCAAGTGTCATGAGCTTCTCCGTTTTACCTGAACAAAGGGCACAATCAATTCTTCAATACTGATACCGCCATGCCCGAGCAGCTTCTCGTCTTCTTTGACAAAAGCCTTACGTCCCGGTGCCAGAAGGGGGAGATAATCTTCCGGCAAACCGATCGCCTGCCAGGAAAGGGCTTCAGGGTACTGTGCCTTTAACTTGCTTCTGAATACCTCATCTGAATATATTCTGACTCGCTCACCGCGAATATCTGCTATTGAACCTTCAAGAGGTTTTCCTACTCCTTTTGCCTCAATGTTTCCATGGTCAGATGAAAGGAAAATGCGGAAACCGTTATCGAATAACAAGTCAAGGAGGCCTGAGAAGAACCCTTGCTTGGTCCATTGACGGACTTGGTTATGCATGCCCAGTGTTCCGAGCTCCATCCCGTGCATAATCTTGTCGACTTTGTCGACGACAAGTCCAATTATCCGCACACCGGTCCCTATAACCAAGTCTTCCACGGCATCGAACGGCCCATCTCCAAGTCCTTTCTGATAGGCTATTTCTTGATGGGTCAATCCGCTATCTATCCAGAACTGTGCCCACAGGGAAGACTCTTTGTCCGTAGAATAGATGCTCTTGGGGAAATACAACGGCGGCTTTCCGGCAAAGGCCGCCTGCCGAGAGGTAGAAGTTATTGTGGGAACCCAGGCAAAAACCGCATCTTCCTGGAAGGTGAACCTTCCAGAGATAGTCTTTATTTCTTTCCGCATGACCACCCACTGATCGAGTGCAAGCCCGTCGACCATGATGAACGCAACCTTCTCGCACTTTGGCTTGAGAACGAATCGCGATAAGAACCTGGGAATATGATGCAACATAACCGGCGGTACAGGTGGGAGATTGATGAGTCCTGCATATCGACTCAAGACCCAATCGGTAAACTGACTATCCATCTGTTCTTGAAGATGGCTGATCTTTTGCTGAAGGTGATTTTGAACACCTGCATCATGCTCCATGAGGAGCATGGTGAGTTGGGCCCAACGGAAAGCTATCTTAAACCAGCCGCTATGATGAGCACTCTCTGCTGGTAGAGATGCACTTATAGCGTCAATGAGACCTTCAATTCTGTGTACTCGTTCCGCATCTGGATCAATCCTTATCCCGATACCTGCCCATGTCTTTCCCAATTGATCCGCACGGTGATGCGGAATCGTTTGCAGTGATCCTTCGAGGAACAGGTTATCGATGTATACACGGACATCATCGTGCTCGAATGGGATATCCTGCGGGCCCGGAATTCTGAGCCAGCGATCTTCTTTCTTTTCCTGCGCTGTTTCTTCTCCCGTTATCTTCATTCTATCGAGAAAGACCGGCCAGCGTTCCTGGAGAAAGGCAAAGAATTCCTCCCTGTTTGTTGTGAGGATATCAAGTGGCCAGTCTCTGAACGTAGGGTTGAGAGAAAGGAGCTGAATAAATCGCTCATTCAATATGCCCGGGATATTTTGCCCGCGGTAGTGTATTCGAATCAACACCCGGAGAAGATCGGATGATTGTTTGATGAGCTCAGGAGCAATACCGTATACGTGTCGAAGGATATATTCCTTGGTGGCGTTATCGCCAAGCTTGTCAGGCTTATGTGTTTGCTGCGCGCGGAAGAGCGTTTCGAGATGTTCTCTGCCAAGCGCTTCGACTACGGGGTAGCTCAGATTCGGGAATATCCGCCCAAGAGAAAAGGATACCTTCCGCCCGGTTTGAAGCAGGTCATAGGGTAAAGCTTCAAGGTCGCCTGATGATGAATGCAGAACAACAACCAGTGATACATCGTCACCATGATCCCATCGTGCGCGGAACTTTGATTCATAGGCATATCTGAACCCCATTGGGTCTTCAAAGGGGATGAGATCAAAACCTCGTTCCTTGATACCAAGCGACACGCCCTCTTCCAGGAGAAGACCATCCGGGTCAGAGACCAAGATAAGTTTTGCCATGTGTGGAGCAAATTCAGCAAAAATCATATCTCGCCAGCTATCCATGCACAGCTCCATCAATGTGAATCACCAGAAGCGGTGCCATTTCTGGATAGGCTCTCGATCGCTCCTCTTGTTGCTCCTGAAATGAGCGAATCTCCTTTTCCAGAAGACGCAACCGATAGTTGCGTACCTGTGGAAGACCGATTCTTCCTATCAGCTTCCGACGTGCAGAAAACGCATGGTCGGCCTTCTCCTGTTCATATCTCAAACGCTCCCGATGTTCATGGATGAGAATATCAAAGATCTGCTCGCCATGTGCTTCTGCTGCAGTCTTCAACTGCTCGAAATACCACTTGGATTGTTTTGTGTCGAGTACAGCTCTCACTCGAACGGTATGTGCGAGCAGCTGATCCCAGATATGGCGAGCTGTCTGAGTATATACCATACCGTTCTCAGAGCGGAACAATGGCATGAACTTTCGCTGGCTCCAGTCTGTTGATGCTATACCTACCCGCCAAATAGACCAAGTCCCGCACACCTCATCAGCTAATCCTGGAACTGAAACAACCGGGATCGGCTGTCCAGGGGCAAAGATTGGGAGTTGCGTGGCAAGACCGCGAATCCTGGTTTCTTCCAGAGTGATATGCCTGACACCCGGACTATTCTCTGCCTCTTTCTGGGTAAAAACAGCATTTGCATAGACATCCCCATCCGGCCAAACGATTTGCCAGGCTTTCCCCTTTTTCTCTGCCTGGCCCCCGTACGCCCTCAGATAGCTCACAGTCATTCGTTCCACCCAGTAGGGCATGGGGTGGTTCAGAAGACGTTGCGCATCACCCGGATCCAAATCTTCCGTGGTGCCCAGGATGGACGAAGTAGACTGCGCTTCGCGGATGTGGTCCTGAAATTCGGCGATCATCGTGTCCACGGAATTCTCCATATCCTCTGGATTGAGGATCGCCTTCATATACAGGTCTTCGTACATCCGCCCAGCCTGGACTGAGTCGAGGACATCCCCTGCCTTGTCCACACCAAACTCGTTTAAGATGATTGCCAACTTCTCTTCCAACACTTCCCGCACTCGATGTTCCACTGAATCTTCGAACACGAAATTGATCGCGCGTACAAGGTGTTTCTGCCCAATGCGGTCAACACGCCCGATCCTTTGCTCCAAACGCATTGGATTCCAGGGAATGTCATAGTTGATCACTATATGACAGAACTGGAGATTCAAGCCTTCCCCGCCGGCGTCGGTGGAGATGAGGATCCGGGCCTTGTCGGCAAAGCTTTCCTGGACTCGTTTCCTCTCATCCATGTTCATGGTGCCATTGAGACAGACAACAGAGAAGCCGCGGTCAGTAAGGAACTGCCTCAACATTTCCTGGGTAGGAACAAACTCAGTAAAGACGATCACCTTCAGCTCGGGATCGCTTTCTTGGGCCTGAAGGCGATAGATCCAGTCAAGGAGCATTTCTGCTTTGGCGTCCGATCCGGCACGTTCGCCCTGGGCAGCCTTCTCCAAAAGCAGCTTCACCTCACTGCGCTCATTTTTTAAGGACTTGAAAGGGGTGTCCAAGATCGTATCGACCTGCTCCTGCCCGTCCAGATCCTCCCAATCTTCCTCAGAAAACAGAGGGAACAGCGTCAGTTGTTCTTCGGGTGTGGTAAGGGCCTGTAACCTCCGCTCAAGTGTTGTCCTGATGGCTTTGGTGCTGGAGACAACGAGGCGCTGCATAAGGATCATGAGAAAACCTATGTAGCTCCGCTTCTCGCGGATGGCTTGATTGTATCCTATCCGCACATACTCAGTGACAGCCTCGTAGAGCATCTTTTGATCATGATGACGATCTTCCCATGAAACCGGGACCAGTTGCGTCAACCGTGGCTTGAAGAGCGGCTTTCCTTCGGCATCAATGGCCTTTCGTTTCTCTGTGCGAATAACGTATGGTTTGATTTGATCCCGGGTGACACTATCCATGTCGGGGAAGGCCTTTGGATCGATCAGGGACATCAACCGATGAAATGAGTCACTCTTGCCCTGATGGGGGGTAGCGGTAAGAAATAGTATATAAGGCGATGCCTCGGACAACCCCAGTCCCAGCTTGAACCGTGCTACCTGGTCAGTGCTGCCTCCAAGCCGGTGGGCCTCATCGACAATGACAAGATCCCATCCTGCCGATATCATGTCTTCGAATCGGTCGCGATTGTAAGCATTCACCTGAGAAGCGGACCATCCCCGACGCTTGTCCATGGGTTTTACCGAATCGATTGGCACCACCACCTGTGCAAACATCCTCCATGCATTGAGAGATGGAGAATGTCCATTATGCTCTTTCTGGTATTCATCCAAGGTACCCAAAACAGGTGTAAGTCTTTTCAGTGTCCTCATATCCTCGGGCAACACGAGGTGAAACAGCTCATTGAAATGAAAATTCATTTCACTGATCCACTGAGTGACCAGTCCTTTGGGTGCAATGACCAGAGTCCGCCTGACCATGCCTCTAAGCTTAAGCTCTTTCATGATGAGCCCGGCCTCGATCGTTTTGCCGAGCCCCACCTCGTCTGCAAGGAGATAGCGAACGCGATCACCAGCTATGGCCCGTGATAGGGCTTTTATCTGATGGGGCAAGGGAATGACCGTAGACTCCATGGGTGCCAGGAGCACATCTTGGGTTAAAGCATCTGATACCCGTGCGGCAGCAGCAACATATGCGATGATATCCGGTGAGCTGATGTGGAAATGCTCTATGGATAAGAGTCTGGATGCAGGAATACGGACAACGGCGTTGCTTCCCGGCAGCCATACCCGGCAAATGGTCTCACCCCATAGGGACTGTGATTCGATGACCTGGCAGGGTGATTGATAATCTTTAGAGTAAAACCATTGCTTATCCATGGCTACACAATTCTAGCCCTATCCGCATCGGAACCCCACTGTGAGCCATCACTCTTCGCCTGTTTCTTCATAATCCCCAGCATGATCCATTTCATCTATGGAACTATCCCTTTGTACTTTCTTGCCCATGGCCTGCTCGATACGTTTTATGAGCTCTTCTTCACGCCTGTTATAAAAAGTCTGAAAATCATTTGCACGCAAGGCATCCGGTGAGATTACATGTGATAAAAGGATTTCGTCTAATCGTTCGTCAGCTATGCCAGCCCTTTTCTTGATTCTGTCCAAGTAGTCACTGGGGGCATTCCCACCAATAATTCGATTCGTTCTTGCTGCGATAGCTGTCTTATTGATGATGCAGTCACATTGTTTCATGTCGATTTCCTTTGACTTACAGTAAGCCTGTGGAAAAATGTGGTGAATGTCTATCCTGTCATCGAAGTACATTTGAATAGTGATCTCTTCGCCGCTGATGAAGTCCAGACAGCTATCCTTAATCAACAGTGCGTATAACCCCTTATATGCAGCACTATTCCTCGTTCTTAGAGTGTATAATCTACTTGAGGTAAAGTTGGCATCCTGGATGGTTATTGGCTCGTTTCCCCCGTTTATCCAATCTACAACCTCTGGAACATCTCGGGCGAATCGCGTCTCGGTAGCGCCACCATAGAGTTCACCAAACACTCCACACCAATACCAGCGTGCAATCTTCGACCGCACACCATCCAATTCTGCTTTATCGCCTAAGTATGTGAGCATACCTACTAGAGGGACTAACTGGGTACGATATGGAAGATCCCGAGCATCAAACATCTTCTGGCTGTGCATGAACTTTGCTGCCTTGATGAAACCATCCGTCACCGGGTCAGCCCATTCGAGATATTCATCAAGAGTAAGGCGTAGTATATCTTTACGCTTACATGTTATGGCCGGGAGACGTTCACCCTCCACACCTTCCTTCATGGCGTTTCTCCGCCTCTTCCATGAGGCAAGAATGGATATAACCTGCAGGAAGTCATCACTTTTCACTGATTGGAGAACTTTATACTCTTTCAATCTATTATTTCTCTGGCACCAATCATCCCGCAGTTTATAATCATCCGCAGCAAACGTTGCTGTGAGGAGCTCGAAGACCGTGAGTGACACGCCACCTGTGTTCACCTTCTCGAATACCTGACACACTGCTTCTTTAGGAGTGTCTTTAAACATTTTTATGAGAGGCACCTGATATTTCTGGAATCTCTGGACAATCTCCTGGAGGAGGTTCGTCCATGTTTCCAGCCTCTTGTTGATGCTACCAGGATCCAGATTCAGATATTTCATCTGCCAGTCGGTCTGCCCAACCGTGTTGAAAATCAGGTGCAGAGGGAACATCTCGGCCTTGCATTCCAGCTCGATAGTTGAAAAATCCTGGATAACCTCATTGCGGAAATTCCGAATCATACAGTCTTCCGGAATCGAGATAATGGCATCTTCTCTGTCGCCGGAACCATTCAGGGCTGTGGGTATGTGAAGATAGTACCATCTTTTTATTGGCTTATCACGGAAGTCCCTTGTCTGGACGGGTTTTCCATTCATCAGTGCTTGGAAAAGGGCTGTCAGCCTCTGCTGGCCGTCCAATATAAGCCATTCAGGTTTTCCATTTCCTGAAAGTTTTACGCCCTCCACAGGCTTTGAGCTGAAACGAACATCCTGGTTTCCTGTTTCATAAAGCATGATGGCACCTATGGGGTATGAAACTGATATGCTCGCAAGCAGACTCTTCACATGGTTGTCATCCCATACCCAGCCACGCTGGAAATCCGGCAACTGTATCTTGCCTGCCTTAATGTCTTTCAAAATGTCTTCAAGAGAGACCTTTGTGCTGTCAAAAGAAGTGCCATTACTCATCTTAATCTCCTCAACAAAATGAAATCGTTAAAACTTCTTTATTTTAGAGGCTTAACCCCATTTCAGCAAGGTATGGTGTCGGCATCACCACTTCATCGAGTATCATTTTGTTAACAAGATACACGAGACGTTTCCTTGCCCGGGTCGTGGCAACATAGAATAACCGCCTCTCCTGCTCGATTTCGTCCTCCGTTTGTGCAAGCTTACTCGGCCAGATCCCATCGTTTGCATCGAGAACAATAACTGTATCAAACTCCTTTCCTTTAGCACGCAATGCCGTCATGAGGTGCAAGGGAAGCTTCCACTGTTCATCTTCATTTTCGTACTGGTCTTCCGGTGGAATCCTTGCCAGTGTACTCACAGCCTTCTCGATATCATCGTAAAAGGTCTGGTAATCATCACCATATCTTTGTGCATACTCCCCAAGGTGAAGAAATGGCGGATCTGCATAGAAGATATCATCAATCGACTTACCATAGTCCTTTTGAAGACCATCGAAATGGTCACTAATAGCACTAATGGATTCAGCAACCGTTTTGCTCCCTAAAAGGCCCGCAATTGCACCTGCGAAATCCAGGCTCATTCTTCCACCGATGTTGTCTCCTTTGAGTGGCCCCGCATAGGTGAATAAAGCTTTTAATGCGTCCCTTATGGTTCGTGGGCGCGCCTGATTCAGGTGCTGCATTAATGATTGTCGATCCGTTTTCCTCAGAGGATATCTTTTAATCTTATCACAGAGCTTGAGCAGATCGTTGACTGGATTAAATCCTGCAATACTGCCCATGCCTGCACGTGCCCTGATTGCCAGAATATCCTTGAGTTCATTGAACGCTGCACTCAGAAAAACCTGGAGATCCTCTGCTGCATAGAAGGGAATATTCTGGCCTGCGAATATGATTTGGTATGGAATAATTTGGCTGCGTTTTCGGCCGATGATGGCAATATTTTTACAGTCATTTTCTCTCAACAAGTCTTGCACAAGACCCAGAACGTACTCTACCGAATCAGTCAGGCCGTGGAGAAGAACAGCACTCACTTGAGCCTGCGAGGTGGAGAATGCTTTCACTTTCTTAGAAACACGTCTCTTATTGTGAGCTATTAGCTTTTGGGAGAGTTCAACGATATTTTTTGGTGAGCGGTAATTCGTACCCAAAATACAAGTGGTATACTTGCCATCCAGGTAATCATCCGGGTTCAGAATGAAAGAAGGAGTGGCTCCACGCCACTCATATATTGCCTGGTCGTCATCTCCTACAATGGTAAGTTCAGCCTTGTTTACTGCAGCAATAGCTTTCAGGAGATTGAGATCTAAGGGATTGATGTCCTGGAACTCATCAACAAGGATGTGGTGAAACCTGCCTCCTCCGGATGTATACTTCTTTCCACGGAGATGCTTTTCTAGCTCGATTAATGGCCAGTATTTCTGGTCTTCGAGGGTGATAAACGCAGACTGGTATAAGAGCTCGCATGCTTCTTTCCAAAATTCGATGAAATTTACCTGGAGTTCTTTTATTATATCCTCCCTTTGAAGAATCTCCATATCAATCAGCCGCTGTATCACTGCTTCTACATGCTTCATCATGCCAGATTTGACTAACCAGCCGATATGCTCTGCAAGATGCTTTTCACTTTGAACATAATCATGGCGAAAGCCGAGAGTCTTCAATTGATCAATAATATCCATCAGCTCATGCGTTGCCTTAGATTGACGTTTCTTATCTGTCAGCACATCACGGATGTATTGGTGCTTTTGCCAGACAGGTTGCAGTATATTATTCACACAGGTGTATCTAAGTGCCTTTTCTACAATTAGCTTCAAGTTATGCCTGTTGGACTTTAATTGACGAAAACCCCATGAATTCAATGTGGTTATAGTGACGAAGGGAGCAATGGACTGAAATGCTTTATCATTCTTTATGCGATCGCGAAGCTCATCACTTGCTGCACGGGTGAACGTAAAGAGGAGAAATCGAGGTTTTTCCTTATCGGATTTCTCAAGGAGATGTAGACATCTCCATAAAAGAGAGTGGGTTTTCCCGCACCCTGCAGGTGCAAGTAACCGTACAGCCCCACCTGACACCTTACAGAATTCTCTTTGATCGTCATCCAGCTTTAGTGAGGTTGGTAAAGCTGATGGTGAACTAACTCTCCTGAGCGTTTTGTTCTCTCTATTAAATCCCATGCAAGGATCCTCCTGGCAATTAATTTATATTTACAATGCATATGTATTATTCCTTCCATTCATTTGCCCTACTTGATATGTTCCTGATATATCATCCTCTCTTATAGACTTTCTTATAGGGCAACCTTCTCGCAGGCTGCTCCTCGCATCAGAGCCTCCAAGTCGAAAAATTGCGTGTTTTTCAATGTCCGGTATCGCTCTGGGTGGCAGGTCAGGATAAGAATTTGTAGCTGCTGGGCAGCATCTTCCAGAACACCCATCACCCGGGCAAGACGTCCGGCATCTGTGGCCGTCAACACATCATCCAGAACGACCATCTGTCGCTCATCCTTCCCGAGAATCTCGGCCAGTGCCAATCGTGTTGCCAGATATAGTTGCTCCTGTTCTCCTCCGGACAAGCTGTCCAGATCTACGGGTTCCTCAATGGAACCGGGCATCACTGCAGTGGGGATGAAGGCATCTCCAATCGCTATCCTCCTCAATCGTCGGCCAGCTATTCTCTGTAATGTTCTGCTGGCCTTATCTTCTACCGGCTTTGAAACTGCAGCGATCGTATCGGCTTTACATTTAGCCACTGTTTCATGCAGGAGCCGAATTGCCTCGATGCGCAGTTCTTCGTGTTTGATTTCTTCCTCAAGCTGACTGACATGCTCTTCAGCTTGAACCATCCTCGAATAGGGCCCCTGAGCAGAAAGATTTTCCAGCCGAGCCTCTTCACGTATTTCTTCTTCACGCGCTTTATCAGACTCTTGGCCAACTGATTCGAGATTGTTTTCAAGCCGTTCGACTAGCTCAACAGGGTTATCTCCATATTCGTGAAGCTGATCTTCAATTTCTTTGAAACGTCCTCTGGCAGCGTCCCATTTCATAGAGATCTGCTGCAAATCGTTCTCCATCTCTTTAAGAGGCTTGTTGTCACTGACGATCTCATCGCGTTTATCAACTAGGGATTTGACCTTTTTCTTTGCATCATCAATACGTTGAGTCAGTGTATCCTTCTGTGCGGCAACGGCTGAAAGTGCGTTTTGTGCCCTCTCCCATTCAAACTCACATTGTTTTACACGAGAGTCAAAAGAATCCTTCTTATCTCTTGCTTGCGCTTCCAGAGCCTCAACGTCCGGTGGGGTATTCTCCCAGTCCGGCTGGGTCTCGAGAAAACACTGATATCTGATTTCCAGAGCATTTCGTTCCTGCTGTACCTCATCGGAAGATCGCCCAGACAGCAACGTCTGCAGCTTGATATCAGCCTCGGCTATGCTCCTATCAAGATTTTTCGCTTTCTCTGTAAGCAGCTCCAATTCTTCGATATTTAAGGTGCCGAATGGTTCAGTGAGCTCCCTTAGCTTCTGTTCGGACTTTGCCTTCAAGGTTCTATGTGTCTCAACTGAGTCAGATGGTCCCCATGCGCGTATCCTGGCGATTTGGTGGAGATCGGCCACAACCTCTGGTGAGCCTTTGACCTGAGCCGGTACTCCGGCCTTTGCTGGTAGAGAGCCTTTTGTCTCTCCAGTTATGACATCAATTACACCGTCTTTATAGGGTACGACTTCCAGCGTGATCAAAGATGCATCAATCCGCACCTGCGCATCGTCGCGATCCTTCACATGCCTCTGGATCGACTTCAGTGTCTTTGAATCAGGAGCAACCAGTTTATTGCGCCTCTGCCAGCTATGGTTTAACGCTTTCTCAGACTTTCTGATATTGGAAATCAGACCGTCCATTTCCTGTAATTCTTTTCTGCATTCATTGAACCGACGTGCTCTGTCAGCAAGTTGTCCCAAGGCATCAACATCTTCACGGCCCTTGCGTACATCTTCTAGGGCGGCCTTTAGCCTTGCGGTATCCTTCTCTCGATCCTGAAGCTCCTTATCCTTTAACGGTATATCCTTTTCCAGTGATTGCAGCTTATTGTTGGAATCATCCAAATCCTTTTCGATTCCCTTGATGAGGTCAATCCTTTGTCTCAACTCCCCATACTGAGCTTCTGCGGAACGCACCCGTTCAGATGTTTTGTCTCTTTCAACGGCCAGTTTTCTATAACCTTCTGCAGCAATACGAGCATTTCGAAGCGCCCTTGATATCTCCTCAACTTCGTGACGGGCTTGCGCACGCCGGGATCGAAGATCTTCAACCCGCCGTGCAGCTCCTTCGAAAGCCAAATACTGATCGTATGTTTCCTGCTTGGCATGGTAAGCTTCAGTGAGCTGTTCTTTGAGATGAATTACTCTGGGCGCATCCTTGCCTGTCTTGAGCTTGCCTTTCGCGGTGTAATATTGCAGATAGAGATCCTCTATACGCTTTTCTATCGGGCCTGTGAATGTGCTGGAAATTTGTGCACAGAGCATATGCCGGATGTTATCGATTACATCACCGGAAAGAGAGCTGATGGCCAAATTTCCTTGTGAGGCCCAGAGAATCTGAGCGAGACCCCAGTTATCAAGTCTGGCCAAGCCACGTCCGGGAGGATTTTTCGTCAATATCTCTCGTGTCTGTTCATCTGCAGCCGCCCCCTCCGCCAAGCGTCGATAGTGCCCGTTTTCTCTTCTTTCCAGCAAGGCGATGGGGCTGTCGAGAAACTGCTTCGTTATCCGGTAGTCCTGTCCATTGTGCATGAATTGAACAGTCACCCTGGGAGCAACAAGCCTGCCCCATGGCCGGATTGATTCGACATCTCTTCCGCTCACCTTGTGCCCGTCAAGCAATGCACGTTGGAGGGCCTCAAAAAGCCTCGACTTCCCTGTGCCATTTGGGGCGTGAATCACATTGATTCCGTCTCCAAAAGGCCCTACCTCCACCTCTTCTAAAATGCACCGCCAGCCGGAAACCGTTATTGCTCGGACGATCATTTCGTGACCTCCCCGACGATTGCATAGAGCTCCATGAGCGCTTGAGTGCTGACCTCTGGAGGAATTTCGTGATTGTCACGCAGCCTTGTCGCAGCATCTTGGATGATCCCGGGGGGAAGGTTCTCTATCCAGGCTCCATCTTCGGGAGACGGCCGCAAATTTGATACGTCGAGGCTCCCCCAGAGGAATCTTGAACTCAAAATTTGCTTGATGTGATCGAGCTCCGCCTGTCCGCTGACGAGAAGAAGGCCTGACAGCTGGATCTCTACAAGCGTATTTTCGGGACTTGTGATCGACTCGATATATTCACGAATTGATTGAAGATCGTACTGAGTGCGGACTTCCTTCTCTACCGAGACCCAGTCGAAGCAGCCTGTTCTGATGCATGTAATAACGGGGGGTGCCTTTGGCGCAGTAATCTCTACAATAAGCACATTGCCGCTGTCTCTTTCTCCAAACCTCGTTGTCTCATGAGTCCCGGAATAAGCCATCCGAGAAATACCATCAGATCCGGCATAATTCGCATAGGAGTGCCAATGTCCGAGGGCCAAGTAATCTAATTCCAATTTCTGCGCAGCGTCCCTGGGTATTGGGTAGTCAGGCTCGTCTTGCCGTATTCCCTCGACGGTCCCGTGGGCCATTCCAATTCGAATATGATCTTTTGGCTCGTTTGGAATCCATGCCGCAGGATTGCGTCCTGAATGTTTTTCGAACACCGGACAGGGAAAAAGCGTTCCGCCAGGAATTTGAATAAGTGCTTCCTCTTTGATAACGCATACGTTATTTGCTGCTTTCCACCCGGGATGATCCCAGACAGAACCAGGAACGAGCGGATCGTGATTTCCGGGGATGATGAACACAGGTTTTTTACATGAGCCCACGATATCGGCGATCTTCTGGATCATCACCCTGTCAACCGCATTGTCTTCGAACACATCGCCGGCAACCAGCATGAATTCAACATCATGGCTTTTAGCCAGTTCAACAATGCGCTTGACCGAATTTAAACGCTCATTCCGTACCCTTTCACCAGCCCTCCCGAGCCTTGCCGCCCTCATCCCAATCTGCCAATCGGCAGTATGAAGAAATTTCATCGAGATACCCTCTGATTGTATTCGCCAAAGGCGTACAACTGCATCAAAATAGCTTTATCATTCCATCTATCGTTTCACTCCCATCAGGAATCACCGGCCCTGGTCACGGCAAGATCATGCCACATCAACAGCTTGGGATCTTCCTGGAGGATGTTTTCCGGGATCTTGTTGGCCACATTGATGATGGTGGCATAGTCACGCTCCTGCCATGCCTTGCTGAACCCTGCACGGACAGCTTCGAGACGGAATTTATCCCTACTCTTGAACTTCTTCTGGCGTTGCTTGTATTCCTCGAATTCGCGTAAAAGGGCCCGCTCGCGCAGCTTCTCCAGATCACCGGCCTTGGTGGGGTCCGGGATATACCAGCGATCCTTTGCCTTGGCCTTGAGTGCTGGATCGTCCTTGGGAAGCTTCCGTAGCTCCTTGAAGTTGGTTGAGAGATAGCCATGGATCTGGCTTGGAACATCTCCCTTTCCATCGTAGCAGAGAAAGTTCTGCTCGAGTAACTCTGACAGCTCAAGAGGCGTCTCCTGTTTATTCCATCCTCCAATCTCCTTCATGAACTGGGGATGGAGCTCCTGAAAGGTCTGCGGTTTTATCGTGAGCTGCTGCTTGAGCCACTGTATTGCAGAGGATTCATCAGTGACGAAGAGCTGAAGCTGGAGGACCTCTTTTGATGTCATACGCTTTTTGTCATATTCAGCCACTTGCTCGGGAAGAAAGTACATCCCGTCCCGCTCGGAGAACTGTTGCGCAAGGCCTTGATAAAATTCGGGCGCAGACAAAGGGACAGTGACACCTCGCAGCACGTGAAATGCTACCATTCTATCGTACAGCAGATGATTCAATCGCTCAGCGATAACCTCGGTTTTTCCCTCCCTCGATACAAATATTGGCAGCTGCTTCAGGTGAGAACGAACGAAATCCCAGACGCCCCTCTCAGTACCTGATTCAAGCTTGAACCGTTCTTCCAGACCACCGTTGGGCTTGTAAGATGAGATCACTAAATCCTGTTTTACGGCTGTGCTCGTTACCTGGCGATACGATCCTTGTTGTTTGTCAAGGGTGCGTACGTCTGCCACTACAAAACCCGAGGCTTGCATCGCTTCCTGTATGGCATTCCAGACCGCATTGCGAGAGTTGTGAAACACCACCGTCATCCAACGGCCCGGCTTGAGCGCCCGGTAATATTCCTTGAAGCACTGCCGCATCAGCTGTTGATAGTCCGTCAGGGCCTTGTGTTTGAATTTATCAATAATGGCTTCCGGGCCGGCATTCGTGATTACCCGATGCCAAGACTCGACCAGGAAGTTTAGGTCAGCATAGTATATATTCTCGCCAAAGGGGGGATCGGTAAAGATGTAGTCAATTGAGTTGCCTGGAATTCCAAGATTTGTTGTCGTTCCGGTCGAGGTGATTACATCTCGCTTCTGTATTAAACCTGTTGAAAATGCCTTAGAAAGACGATCTAGTTTTCCTTCGAGAATATACCACGGACTGCATTCAGAGTGCTGGGAAGCGACATAATAGACGCCACTTAGATAGCGGTTTACTTGAGAAAAGTGTAATGGGCCATAACGATTCAATACCGATAGACCCCAAATAGATTGCTCAATAAAGAATAACAGCATATGCCGTAATCGATCATCTGAAAACGCTTTTGCCTTACCCCACAAAGAAGCAACGGCATGAGCGGCGCGAGGCAGGAAGAAGTGATGAATGTGGGTTACTCCAGCTTTATCCATCCGCGCACGTTCGTGCGTCATATGCATTGGCGGTATTTGTACTGTTGGGATCTCTTTTGGAAACGCCAATGAGTTAATTCGATTGAGGACAGCACTATCGAATTTATCTGGCCTTTTTTCAAAACGATTCCCGCCCACAGAATATATGATAAGAGATGGCCGACGTTTTGGCGCTCTTACGGTTCTTTCGAGAACCTTGTCAAAAATCGTCTCATAACAACGATCAAGCTGCTGTTTACTGACTTGACTACGACAGTGTGGGCAGGGAAAATTTTCTCTTACCCGTTTTGTGTCCTTGTCTAATGCTTCATCAAGGAACACGACCTCTTTTGCACAATCGGGACAGGTAAAAACCTCGCTCCATACAGTGTATTCGATTTTGCCCAAGGTCAACCATGAGGGACAAGGAGTTTCACCAGTGATGGCCTTCATGATCTCGTCTTCATGACTTCTCATGTCCTTCTTGGATCTGTGCACGGTTCGGTACATCCACCCGAGCTCCTGCTCGACTTCAGCGAGTATCCGCTTTCCTGCGCGTTCGAATTCCTGAACGTTAAAGGGGATATTGTAGTTGGCAGCGATGAATGTCGCGGCAGGCGAAAGATCGTTCAACACCACTCGCCGAGGACCCCATTTGGGCTTATCGAGGCCCTCTTTACCCCATTTTTTCTCAAGCCTTTTACGGTATTCTTCCGGAGCCGTGGCACACCACTGGGCAGCAACCCCTGTCATTCCCGATCCGCAAAAACCATCGAGAATTACATCGCCAGGCTCAGTGTAATGAAGAATTGATGGGACAATAGCCAGGTGGGGCACCTTTGTATGGTACGAATGCGCTCTATAGATTGGATCTGTCTTGCCTTCGCTCACGTCAACGGCAAAGGGGTTTCGGCTGTAGGTTTCAGATGGGTCATAAGGCTTGCCATAGATTCCTATGAAATCATAGAGAAATGGATTCGGGCATGCGGTGTAGTATGGCGGGTCCGACAAAGCCAGGATATCCTCATCATTTCCAACGGGAAAACCTTCGATCTTCCTGAATTCAGGATCTTCCAGCTTTTCCCGCAGCTTATCCAGGAAGTATTTCCTTCTCTCTGCATCACTGGGAAACGTCATTCCAAGACATTCAACAGGCTTTTCTTTCTTGTCCTCGAGCTCTGCCTCATACGAGTCGTCAAAGATTGTCCCGTCTTTGAACAACTTCCGGGTGCGCTTATCCTTACCCATCGGCTTCCCCTTTTCCCTTCAGTTCTCTCCGCCCCTGCTCGGTGAGGCGATACTTCTGCAAGCGGCTGTTGGGCTTTTCGGGGATGGTGTACTCGATCACGCCCCGCTCCATCAGCCGGGCAATGGCCCTGTTCATTGCCCCTGAAACTGACTTGTGCCCTAAGTCCAGGGAAATCTGCTTCTTCGAAAGATCGGCCTTCTTCAAGGAATTTAAGATTCGCGACTCTAGCCCCGACTCTTGCCTCGACTCTTGCCCCGACTCTGCCTCTGAGGCAGAGTCGCTCGATAGCTCAGCGTACCTGGGCTTTAGATGGGGGGCCAAGGCATACACCTTTCCTCTCTCCAAGGGCTGAAGCAGATTCTGCACCACCAGATGTTCCAGAGTCCCTTGTGCCTCGGCCACGCTAAACCCACCAAGGGCCCGGATATCAGTAACGGTCACCCGCTCCCTGCTGCATGCATAGGCGAACACATCGGCCTCTTTCTCATCCAAGTGGACGCCAAGCTCGCTGACAAACCGCTCCTGAAGAGGTGTAAGAAGCCTCTCCCGCTTCAGGATCACCTCAAAGGCCTGGCTTTCCCTCAAGTTGCGTATCTCGGGAGGGACATTCCCCATGCGGTGCCAGTTGTGGACCATTGCACGAATCCCTGTCCCTGCCTGATCGCTCAAACCGATGCGACGGAACGCTCCCACGAGATTCGGGTTCCTCAGCTCCTTGGGGCCCGGGCTTAGAAGTTCATCCACCGAGGCAAAGGCATCGCCCGGGTTCCAGAAACGCGCCCCATTGAGGAACATCTGGATTTGAGCGTGCCTCCCCGTGTCACCATAGTCCTGGTGAACTAATAGGTTGATAGCAGCCTCTCGGAAGGCGATATAATCGGGAGGTGCATCGTGCCGGCGCAAGGTTGCCGCATCGATTTCAAACGGCCTGTCGGCATGCTTCATATAACGCTCGACAATGGCCAGCCATGCCTGGATGAGATTCTCTTCGATAACGATCCTGTCTTCCCAGCGCCGTTCCGGATCCCATTGATCGATACTTGCGGATATGATCTGAAAATCCGCCACCGGTCGGGACAGATGGATGCGTATCAACCGTGCCTTGCCGAACAAAAGGAGTGCAGCGCGAGTCGGAAGACAACGACCATCTCTTTCAACCAGAAAACCCCACTCCTTGAGGAAAGCAAGATCATCAAGGGTTTCATGACGGCCTGGTTCTCGCTCATCAAAACGTTTGCGATACCACTGAAGCGAGTTGGCGTCGTAGAAGTCCTTGGCATCAAGATCGAGAAGATCTGCGTCATAGGGAGCCGTCCCTGCATCACGCAAGAACCGCTCTATCTCCCTTTGATTGCATTTTTCATCCCCTCCACCCCTGCGGATGTATGAGTGCCGGATGTCACCATTGAGATAAACCGGGCGTTCATGCCTTTCAACAGAAAGGATACGGAATACGAGGACGGTCTTTCCCTCTATGTCGGTATGGCTTTCTTCTACCCCGATAGGTCTATTGAACTTCGTACCAGCTCTCAGGCAGCTCAGGAAGTCATTCTGCACACGATCCACATCCTCGACGCCAGACACTTCGTATCCTCCGGAAGACTCCTGAATGCCGAAGACAAGGTACCCCCCTGAGGTGTTTGCGAAAGCGGACACAGTTTTATAGGCATCCTCGGGGACACCACGACGGGCCCTCTTGAACTCGATGTCGTTCCATTCAAATCCCTGTAGTCTGCGAATCAGTTCCTGGCGATCCATGGTCTATTCCAATATGATACGAACCTTGTCGAGTTCTTTGCCTTTTGTGATATCGTTCATGTAGTCCTCGAACCGTTTTTTCATCTCAGCGGGCGTAACCGGTGATCCTCCCAAGAGCAGTGCAGAGCGCAGCTCTTCCGATTTCATGGGCACCTTTATCAGCCCTGAAAACACTTCCTTTAGTGTATTGATGAACTCGGCGCTCAGATCATCAGGCAGGGATTTTTTCTTCATGAACGCACTTACCATGGTTTTCTGCTCCGGTTTGAGCAGACTCAGATTGCCCTTGGTGGTCGGGTCATCCAGATTTGTGAGCAGGGTCTGGGTCCAGTTCTCAATAAGAGTATCGAGCTCTTCATCCAGCTTTTTGAGAGTTACGCCCGCAGGCTGCTCATGGTGCTTTGTCTCCGGTTTGAATGTGCAATAAGGGCAGATGGGAGAAGACTGCAGGTCATGGTCAGTCAGTGCAAAGCAGCTTTGTAATTCAGCCAACCGGCTCTGGAATTCAATGAGCTGCAGACGGGGCATGAGATCGATGATAGAGAGACTCTGGAGCACCTGCAACCTGCCGTCAGTCATGAGTCTTGCTTTCAGCTTGTCGTCATTGACACCCAGACGTGCCTTGGCATGATGAGTCATGTAAACCTGGATATATGCCTTTTTCAGCTCTAAGAGCATGGCCTTTGCCTGCTGCCTGAAGGCGTGGGTCTTTTTCACGGCAGGATCAGCAACACTGAGCATTATGGTGCTTCGAGATGCTTTCATATTCTTGACCCATTCATGGTCAGATGGCAGTAAGGCCTCGGCTGTGGACAGGTATGAGGTGATGGGCCCGAGTTCGTTGACGAGATCTTTTGCCGACTCGATCTCTTCGAGATCCTTCAGCGTGCCAAGATGTGCCGTAATGGCGGCTGCATCGTGCTGAAAATTCTTAATCTTTCCGGGAGAGTTGAATGCCTGGAGCGACTCCAGGAAGCCTTTTGTTTTTTCCAGTTTTGCACGCAGTGTCTGGGCCTCGTCTTCGGGCATGAGATTCTGCCCCCAGAATGGAAGACCGGCCAACAATGTCTGCTGGGCAAAAATGAGCCGTTCTACCAGCTTGGAGATGGCTGATTGAAGCTGGGCAACAGGATGTTCCTTTCCTTGGGTAATGTCGTTGACCATACCGGGAGCAAGACCCAACAGATCGAAGAGGGCCTTGAGACCTGGGAGGTTCCATCCCTTGGGCCGCTCGATGTGTTTGAAGCCTTTCAGATCGTCGATACTTTCAGCAGCCAGCTGGTTGAGCGTGGTGGCATCGAACTTCGAGCCCGGGATGGAGAGCACCGCATGCCCTGAATGGATCAAAGAAGCGATCACCACCACCACCCATTCAGGTTCAAGCCGGTAGGTATTGGGTGCAAGGTATTCGACGCCATAGATGTCCTTGATAAGCTCGGTTCGATTGATCACCTGACCATGCCCTTTTTTTTCGAGCTGATCGATAATGTACTTTGTGTACTTTGAGTTCATCGGATTGAGCTTATCTGCGTCCAGCAACTCCAGCGCATCGAGCACTGCTGTGGCTTGCTTGGTGCGGTTCTGGCCCGCAATGGCACGCAAGGCATCCTGGGCTGCCTGTGGCCGGCTGGCATTGGTGATGAGGAGTGAAAACACCGGATACTCAGGCGCCTGCTCCTGGAAATGAGTGCTGAGGCAGACACCGGCAACGGTGTTCATGAGATCGCGGAAGTTTATGGTTTCATGGGGGGCAATACCGGAAAGCTGTCTGATGGTCTTTCCCTTGGCCCACTCGGGCAGCTTCTTTGACTGGCCCTGATAGGTTACCTCAAAAGCCGTGGTCATGTTCTTTTGTAGCCACTGCACCAGCTCTTTGAGGTAATACGCCGCCTTGGATTCATAGGTGTTCTTCGCATGGCCTGACGATGTGGAGGCAAGATCCATGGATGCAGCATAGCCCTTGAGCGGTCTCTGGAACCCTTCATCCATCCACTTCAACCTCACGAAAAGCTCATCGGCGTTTTTTCCATCCTTGAAGTTGGGCGGTTCAAAAGGCTGAATGAAGTAGAGGTAGAAATCGCGCGGGGGCACGGCTGTAGATCGCTCGTTCGGAGAGCCGAAAAACAGATAGCCAAGTCGAGATGATTTGTTGCTGAGCCACTCGATCTCATGTTGCCATATCTTATAACCGGTGACATAGGTGATATCCGAACATTCCATGACCCGCTTCAAGGCCTCAAAATAATACCGGTCGAGCTCACTCTTGCTCAAGTATTCCGCCCGCTTCTCAATAAGCGCATCGTAGTCATCGGTCTTTTTCAGGTCGATGTAGTATTGCTGGTTGGATGGATTGACAGACAGAAACTGGCCGCTCACGGTCTTATGGATTTCACGGAGAACGGTCTCTATCTGCGAGAGGAGATCTTCTGCCGGGACACCACCAAGTTCTTCTATTCCCGGTTGATAGAGGCAGAGCGTATCGCGCAGCTCGCGGGCCGTCGCTCCCATAGGTGCATTAATATCTCCTGTGGTGAGCCGATGGATGGAGAGTGCATGAATAATCCGGAGAGCAAGGGGCATATAGGCTGGCCTGGTGAAGGCCTGCTGTATGCGTGATTCAAGGACCTGGCTGCAGTCGATAACCGGTTTTATATCTTGGTGGGCCCGGAAGGAAGCATTCTCCCGAAGGTTCGACCAGTAGGTATCATAAGCAAGAAGGCCTGGCTGATCTTTGGGGATCTCAGTATCCAGGAGCTTTTTCATAGAAAGGGATAACGTCTTGATTATCTCGCGCTTCTCGATGGCGGTGATCCGCTCAAAGACATCAATGAAGTCAGGATGAACCGGAAATAGATGAACGTACTCATCCATGCGCTCGTTCATGTTCCCGTAGAATTTGGCAAAGGGAAGGAGATATTCTCGGATCGCAACCAACTGGTCTGCACTCTTTTTCAAAAGGCGCTGTGCTACGACGTACTTGATATCTTTGCGCACGATGAGAATCTGCTCGAATCTGTCTTTGACCCTCTGAAGGCTGGCTGCTACGAAGGCGAAACGAGGGCTGTCGAAGATGGCCTCCTGGAGCCCTGCAATGAAACGGAACCTGAGATCCTTGCAGACCTCGCCGATCTCGCGGAGAAAGTTGAGATCGAGGATGATCTCCTGATCTTTCCGGGTCTTCAGATAATCAAGGAGCTCATCTACCACTAGTAGTAGCCCATGATCAGGATATTTCTGATGGAAGGAGGACATCATCTCTTCGAACGACTGCTTGTTGCTGACCACCTGATCCGCCTCAGGAAATTGATAGGTAACCCCCATGTCAGCAAGGTGTTCTTCCAGCTCAGAGGTGACGATGCCCCGCAGGGACATCTCCGATGCACCGATCTCTGTTCGGACAACCTTGAATTTGCCGGCGATGGTCTTTGATGATTGTGCCGTCTGATCATTGGTCAGGCAATTGATAAAATCAGCGTTTTCAGCAATGCTCGATATGACCGACATCAGGTGAGACTTACCTGTGCCGTAGTTACCCACAATGAGTAAGCCCTTGTTGTCTTTTGGATAATCAAACTGGATGTTGGGGATTACGATGGATACAAGCTTCTCAGCCATGTCCTCGGATATGACATATGTGCTTACCAGTTGTTTTGCTGCACTGCTCTTGTCAGCATCACGCAGCTGTATGACGGATTCAATTGGCTCGAACTGCAGTATGTCACGGTATTTCATGGCTTTCCTCTTTCCTGTGGTTTCTTTTATGTTTCTTTCTTATACGCCGGGACAATAACGAGTTCACGTGCAGTATAACTGCGGTATTCCGGATGCCCAGGGACTGCATGGACAAGATAATCTCCTTCTATCAAACCGTTCCATGAGGCGAAGATGGTTTTATTCCGCGACACTCTTTGAAGTGACCGAAGGGGATCCTGCTTGAGGCTGGTGTCGAAAATGATTTCAGTATTATCAAGCAGCACAACGTCTCCTGGCGCATTTTTTACAATCCCATCCAGCAGTCGTGGAAACTGGAGAATTCTTTGCCGCTTGGTGAGTTCAAGCATGCCTTGAGAGAGTTCCAGATTCAGATTTACAAGAGGGGTTCCTGTTTTCGCACTGACATCCCGAAGGATAGCTGTTTTGCCAGATCCTGATGGTGCCACGAGAAGCACGAGACGGTGATACGATTCCCGCACCTGCTGAATCTTGCTCGCGATGAGATCGCTCAGTGTATCCGTCATGAAGAATTCTACCCCCTGAGAAGTGACACTGCAATGAATGGGACCCTTACATTTAGCCTCAGCCCTAAGCCTCTAATGATAATATAATTTTTATAAAAATATACCACCAATTGTAATGATTCGCAAATTCTTTGGTCACTTGCCTTAAAATCAGTCAGTTAGTCTACAGCTATTTTTCACAGTTATTTATTGTTTAATTTAGTTGCCAACCGCTTTATTTCATCAGTCATGGTCAGGCAATAAAGCCACGGTGAAGGTATGCCTGAAATACCATAGACCACCCCGGCCGCCTGCCCGCAGACAGCCGCCGTTGTATCGGCATCGTCGCCGAGGTTTGCCGCCTTGAGCACGGCCTCGCGGAAGGAACCGGTGGTGTAAAAGCACCAGAGCGCCGCCTCCAGGCTCTTGACCACATAGCCGCTTCCCTGGATCCGGTCCTCGGTTTTGTCCCGGTACGCGCCGCCTGCTATCTCTCTGACGGCGGGCGACTGTACTATCGCCGGGTCATGGTCGAAGAGCACCCGCTCCTTGTCCATGCCGGAGAATGCGTTGAGGAG
>Ga0255340_1001362_pt1 | contig 32746 bp, 30 predicted proteins | sample wastewater_treat_7_FD_192417 | JGI IMG/M metagenome (GOLD analysis project Ga0255340, IMG submission 192417) | Wastewater microbial communities from Lulu Island WWTP, Vancouver, Canada - plant10 | ecosystem: Engineered > WWTP > Wastewater > Unclassified | place: Canada: Vancouver, British... | reverse complement strand
GCAGACGACGGTTGACGCGAACACTCAGAATATAGAGCTCTTTAATAAGGCAAAGGACTTTGAAAATAAGTTTAAACGGTCAAAGTCAACACATAAAACGGCGACAGAGCTTTTGTGGGAATACATTGCCTTTCGATAAACTCGTCAAAGACTTTCCTTTTAATCATTCTTCTGCTACCAATCCAAAGAACAAAAGGACAATCCTGACTTTCCGTCATTTCGTAAAGCTTTCCCATTCCAATACCGGAATAAGCTGCCGCCTCCTCAATAGACAGGTTTGGTTTACACCAAAGAGGAATGTTGTAACGCTTCTTTTTTTCACTGCTATTTGACATTCCTGCACCCCTTTCCTTTGACCGAGGTGCGTTTATCATAAACGATATAATCCCAACCGCTGTTATTGCACTTATCGCAGTGGTCTTTGCTTTTCGCAAACGGGTCAAGACGCCTGACAATATAATTTGGGTCGTGGATATAGTCGCTCAGGCACTTGGGACATAAGCAGCGAACATCTCCGTTTCTGTCTGTGTTGTAAATCCATAAACCGAAAGTCTTTTTAAGAGCTGCGTTAATATGCTTCCAAAGCCTTTCATCGTTTACCGAACCAATGTAGTCTGTCAGTTCGCCCTTATTGACGGTCTGTATCTGTTCAAGAAGAACCATCGACGGTTTCTTCAGACCGAAGTCCTCACCCAAAATGATGTGTGAAGGAAGATACTTCTTTTTCATCACAGCCGTAACAGCCGCAACAATAATTGTCGGAGCATTGGCATTAAAATTGTCTGCCTGAATTACCATTACAGGTCTCTCTCCCGACTGGACAGACCCCTCTCTTTTTCCAAAATCGTAGTAGAATAAATCTCCACGCTGAATTTCTTTTCTCTGCATATATGTATAACCTCTCTATTCATTTAGTGTTGAAAGTGCATTTCGTATCCGGATTTGAAATAACCCCTTCACTCATTTGGACAAAGGGGGTCAAAATGCACACCCAAAATCAGAGGTTTTCATAAAATTTCTTGAAATTTTTTCTTGCAGCGGCAATCGACTTATCTACAACGCTGTAATATACTCCTTCTTCCTTTGCAATTTTTCTTGAACTCATACCTAACAAAATCGCTTTTATCAGTCGTTCTCTCTGAACAGGTTTCAGCATTTCCAAGACCTTTCTGACTTTTGCAATTTCTAACTGGCGAAGCTGTTCCTTTTCTTCTTCAATCAGTTCTTCCTCCGCTTCCTCAAATGGGTCAACAAACGGAGTAATCAGTTCCCGGTGGAACTGTTCAGAGATGTCATCTTCATACCCGTACACATCGATTGTTCTTTTTGCTCGCTTTTCGTACTTATCGTTGTTTCTGTATGACTCGTCAATCACTTCGCCCTGAGCCATAGAAAGCAGAATGAACGGAGTGTACCGACGGATAACATCAGGGTATTTAACCCACAATTCTTCTTCCGCCAGTTCTGTTACAATCGCCCATTTCTCCGTGCCTGTGTAACCGTGGTATTCATACCGAAGATTGATGAGCTTGCAGTCATTCGCAAATAATAATTCCTGTTGTTCTAATGTAAGTTTTGTCATTGTCGTAATCTCCTTGAATTTGAATTTTTGAATTTGGTTGAAATCAAAAATTCGGAGATTACGGATACTTGGCGATATATTCCAGCCACTTATATGTCACGGTCTTGCTCCTTTCGGGAGCGACAAAAAAGCCGGACACCAAGAACATTAGGATATTTCTATCCCTTAATTCTCAGCGTCCGGCAATTTGATGACTCAAGAGCTTTCGCTCAAGGACTCGTGGCTCGGTACATCTGTCCGATATTTAATTGTTCGCTCTGTTACTACTTCTTGTTAATCTGTATTTGACCGTTCCTTTGCGGAGGGACAAGTCAACCTCCACTACTCTGTGGCAGTTCGGACATTTCAGTTCAATAACGCCTGTTGTCATTGTTACCTTGTCAAAAATACGCCAGCCACAGTTTTTGCACCTTACGATTATCTTTTGTTCCAACGATTTCATAGCTCGCTCACCTCCGGATAAACCGTAACCAAATCAAAAGGATTATCAAGATACTCCTTTTTTAAAAGTCCGAGCTGTTTCATTCGTATGGCAAGAGCCTTTTTGGAACACCCTAAAAAATCCGCAAGTGCGTCAAACCTTTTATATACGCCCGGAAAGTATATCTTGTTTAGACACTCAATCTTTTCTCCAAGACTGAACAGATACATTCCCTGCTTTATAAGGTTTTCGGGAAGAAGGATGGCTGCTCCAAGCGTATTTGCCTGCCTTTTGTTCCTATTGATAAGAATACTATTGCTTTGTATGGAACTTATGTTTGGGCGACTAAATGTGCTGGGTTTTCTGGGGATTATGCAAAGATTATTGCTGTGCTGATTGTTGTAATGGTATTGATAAGCTTTTTCCTCCTGTAAGTATATCGGAAAGTAATTAATCATGGCACTTTAACTGTAATTGGGATCCTGACTATGTAGACCTTAACCGGTCTTATAATGTTAATTGTTGCAACGAATTATTTTGAGACAGCTAAAACAACGAACAATAGCACTACTAAAGCTGAGTCGATAAAAAGAGGATTACAATTTCTGGGTTATTCACTTCACCCTCTTCAGGATTCGTATGCACATACGCGTGATAGATGTCATAAAGTATGTGTTTATCAGCCACTTTACGATGTTTATGGTAATTTTATGGGTTATCATACTTTAGAGACACCATACTGGTCGCATTTCGTAAAAAATGATACTACGGATGTAGTTGCAGTTAGATCAGAACAATTAGGACTTACTAGGGATGCAACAATTAGTATTCTGTATGATGTGTATAAAATTTATAAAAAATTATTTTAGTTGTTTTAATATAGCAATTGTGTGTTGTTAAGATTATCGTTAGATTTAGCAATACTTTTTAGACATTAAGGGGTATAGGTGAGAAAATAATGATGTTATTGCGGTTTTTGTATTTTATTCTTTTTTTAGGAGTAATACTATTCGATTTTATTATAGGAATTAGGAGTATAGTAAAGAAAAAACGGAAACTATTGATTATTTATGCAATAACAGCGGTCATAGCTATAACCGGGCTCCTATTGGGAACCGTAGAGGGAGTAGTAGTTCGTCCGCGGTTTATAGAGAATACAATAGATAAAGCGACCGTGAAAATGCTATCTAATTATAAAGAAGGGATATATGATTTTTCCGTAAATGGTTATAAAGGAAACTTTTATGTTCATCAAGAGGGTATAGGTGAAAAATATAAAGAAGAATATGCCAACCACTTAAAAGAATGTATTGACGAAAAAAGTGTGTTAGGGAGAAACGGCGACACGATATATTATTTTCAATCTATTACCTTAACTAGAAACGATGAGTATTTTGGATTACCTCAAGGAAGCCGGGGAATGATAACGGCAATCAACGATGAGGGAACTATTACAATAAATTACATATATACAGAGGGAAATACAGTTTCCAATATACTATCAATCTTTATAGAACCATTAATACCACTCGAACTATTTTACCGAGAAAAAATAGATATTATGAAAATTGCCGATTCAGATGCAGTAAAAGTTGAGAGAATTTTGTAAATAATCTATATAGCAAAAGTGGCGAAACAGCTGGTATAAAATATTGGCTTTCAGAAATGGAATCGGGTAGCTTATCTTCGGTCAGCGGTCTGATGGGCTCCGGAGGAATAATCATTTTAGAAAATAAAAACGGAGAAGCACTGGAAATTGAGTTTATAATTCGGGATTATAAATGGGCAAGAGTTATTTTAATACATATCCAAAAGAGTTTGATGATATTTCCCTTTTGACTGAATGTACAGTATTAATTTGAAGGGGAGTTTATTACACTCTTAATACATTTTAAAAAAACAAACCACTTGTTTTCAAGTGGTTTGTTGCTTTTAAAGTGTCAATCTGCTTTCTTCCTATTAGTATAGTGTGTATGCAGATACTTATGAGATTTTTCGCCTAAGGGCTGCTTAAGGTATTCATCGTAAATAGCTTTTACAGCGGGACTCTCGTGGGATTTTCTCAGCGGTAAGTCCCTGTCCGCCTGATAGGTGGCGTCAATTCTCTTAAGCTTGATTTCGTTGGTTCCGCCGTACGGCTGACCGCCGCCGCCTATACAGCCGCCCGGACAACACATAACCTCAATAAATGTATAGTCGCATTTGCCGGATTTTATCAGTTCAAGAAGCTTCTTTGCATTGACAAGTGAATGCGCAACCGCTACCTTAACCTTTGTTCCGTTTAAGTCTACTACTGATTCCTTTATACCTTCAAGCCCTCTGACATCCGTAAAGTCAAGCTTCTCAAGAGTCTTGCCCGTTACCACCTCATAAACGGTCCTGAGGGCAGCCTCCATAACGCCGCCTGTTGCTCCGAATATTACCGCGGCTCCCGTTGTAATTCCGAAGGGAGCGTCATATTCCTCTTCGGGCAATGTCCTTATATCCAGTCCCGCCTGCTTGAACATCTTTGCAAGCTCTCTTGTGGTGAGAACAACATCGACTTCCGGATTCTTTCCGTCAACGCTCATTTCGGGTCTCTTGCACTCAAATTTCTTTGCGGTGCAGGGCATAATTGATACAACTACTATATCCTCAGGACTTACGTTTATCTTTTCTGCATAATATGTCTTTGCCATCGCCCCAAACATCTGCTGAGGAGATTTGCATGTGGACACATGGTCTAAAAGCTCCGGATAGTATTGTTCAATGTAATTAATCCATCCGGGACTGCATGAGGTCATCATCGGCAGAGTGCCGCCTGTTTTAATGCGCTCGATAAGCTCGTTACCCTCTTCGATAATTGTAAGGTCCGCTGTAAAGTCCGTGTCGAATACCTTGTCAAATCCAAGTTTTCTTAACCCCGCAACAAGCTTCCCCGTTACTATACTGCCCGGCTCTAAACCGAACTCCTCCCCAATAGATACCCTAACGGCGGGAGCCGTCTGTACTACGACATGCTTCTTGGGATTATCAATTGCTTCCCAGACTAAATCGATATCCTCTTTTTCGGTTATCGCGGCAACGGGACACACGACAGAGCACTGTCCGCACGCCACACAAGCTGCGTCAGACAGGTATTTTCCGAATGCCGGGGTTATTACGGTATCATGACCTCTTCCCGCATAGTCTATGATATTGAGACCTTGAACCTCTTTGCACATCTCTATGCAACGCCCGCACTTGATGCATTTATTCGGATTTCTGACAAGTGACGGGCTGCTGGTGTCAATTTCCTTTTCATCAAGAATACTCTCAAATATATTTTCTCTGATTCCCGACTGCATTGCAAGCTTCTGAAGCTCACAATTAAGGTTTTTCGTGCAGGAAACGCAATCCGCGTCATGATCGGAAAGCAGGAGCTCTAAGCAGGCTTTTCTGGCTTTTCTTACCTTTTCGGTGTTGGTTTTTACAATCATTCCCTCAGTTACGGGGGTCGAGCAGGCGGTTTGCAGTGTTCTTGAACCCGCAACTTCAACTACACACACTCTGCAGCTTGCCTTTATTTGCTGATCGGGATGATAGCAAAGCGTAGGAATTTCGATACCTATTGATTTAGCGGCATTCAAAATTGTTGTACCTTCGGGTACCGATAATTTATTATTATTTATTGTAATGTTTATCATGAATTAACCTCCTATTGCTACTGCTTTCTCGTTTTCACAAATGCCGCCTAAATAATCTTCGTTGAAATACTTTATAGTGGTGGCAATTGCCGTCGGCGCAGCCTGACCTAAACCGCACAAAGAAGCTTGCGTCATTACATTAATTAAAATATCAAGCCTCGACAAGTCTTTCTCGGTTGCGGTTTTTGTAACAAACTTTTTAATTATTTTGACAAGCTGTTTGTTTCCGTTTCTGCAAGGCGTGCATTTCCCGCAGGATTCATGCTCGAAAAACTTGGCTATACGGTAAACAATATCCAAAACATCAAATCTGTCATCTATAACTATAATTGCGCCCGAGCCAAGGGATAAGTTGTTGTCCGCCATTTCCTTGTAGTCAATCCTTAAATCAAGCATGTTCTCGGGAATAATCGGACCCGACGCTCCCGCAAGCTGTACCATCTTGATTTTTCTTCCGTTAGGAATTCCTTTGCCGAGCAAATCGATGATTTCCCGTATCGAGACACCGAAGGGTACCTCAAACAGACCTTTGTTGTTGACGTTCCCGGAAAGACTTATCAAACGAGTGCCGGAAGAAGAAGGTGTGCCGATTGCGGCAAATTTCTCCCCGCCTTCATTGATTATGTACGGAATATTGCTGTACGTTTCAACATTGTTAAGAAGCGTAGGCTTGTTAAACACGCCGACCATTGTCGGAAACGGGGGCTTAAACCTCGGTTTGCCGCTCTTTCCTTCAATTGATTCAATCAAAGCAAACTCTTCTCCGCAAACATATGCGCCTGCGCCGGTACGAACCTCAAGCTCGAAATTGAAGGACGTTCCCAAAATACCGCCGCCCAAAAAATTCTTTGCTTTTGCTTGCTCTATTGCAGTTTTCAAGAGGCTTATAGGCTTGTCATACTCCCCTCTTACATAGATATAGCCCTTGCTTGAGCCAACGGCAAACGCGCATATTATCATACCCTCAATAACCTGGTGAGGATCGTTTTCAATAAGAAATCTGTCCTTGAAATTGCCCGGCTCGCCCTCATCGGCATTGCATACAAGGTACTTTTGAGCTTCCCGCTCTTTATAAACAGACTCCAATTTAATTCCTGTGGGGAAAGCGGCTCCTCCCCTGCCTCTGAGATTAGACGCTTTAACTTGTTTGATTATCTCTTCCCGAGGCATTTCTAAGGCCTTTCTCAAAGCTTTATATCCGCCGGTGTTAATATAATCATCGATTGAAGCGGGATCGATTTTATCAAATCTGTTAGTTAATATTTTCAATTCCTTACCGCTCATTTCTTCTCCCCCCTGTATTCATCAATAATTTCAGAAATCTTTTCAGGCGTCAGGTTGCCTATAAGCTTTCCGTCCACTCTCATGGCGGGAGCCATATTACAACAACCTAAGCAGCTTGTGTGCTCCAATGTAAACATATTATCGTATGTGGTTTCGCCCATCTTGATTTTTAACTTGTTTTCAAGTTCAGCTACAACATTTACAGAGCCGTTAACATAACAAGGAATATCTTCACAAACCTGAATTATGTGCACTCCTCGATTTTTAGTTGAAAGCAAGGTGTAAAAAGTTGCAACTTGATATACAAGGGCTTCAGTGACTCCTAACTCCTGTGCAACAATTTTCAAGTCTTCTCTTGTCAACTCTTTAGTGTTCTTGGTTTTTTGATATTCCATCAAGATGTTAATCAGTTTATCCGGCGACGTTCCCTGTTTTTGGATAATTTCATTGAGCTTCATTTGTAGCCGAGACCTCCTTAAAATTTCAGGTTTTATTATTTGCTCGATAATCTTATCGTTAATTATTAAACAATATGATTACGAATATTATATCACCACTTCATATGGATTTCAACATTTTTCCCCTATGTTTTACATTTTAAAAACTAAAAAAGATTAAAAGGCTCATATTATGGGCTTAATAAAAATCATATCAACCAATCTGCATGGTTTTAACATCGGTAATATAATATATGCGCTCCGGGACGCTTTCTTCAACACCTGACATATCAGGAGTTGAAGGGTAGATTTCATAGTTAGGCAAATAGCGGTGCGGTTTTGTTCTTATTATCAGTCGCTCAACGGTGTTGACTTTATTGACAAAGCGCTTAGCCCCGCCAAATACGAACTCTTTCCCGTTTAAGAAAACCGTGTATTCGTTATTTGGGCAATCAATTTCAAGGCGAATTTTGTGCCAAAGAGCATGCGGAGGAATTGAAAATGCCTTTTTGATATTTGAACCATAGCGAACAAGCACATAGCCGCCGCCACCATCTCAAAAGTTTTGCCTGCACCGACTGCGTGTGCCAACAGCGTATTGCCGCCGTACAGAATGTGTGCAACCGCATTTTTCTGATGTTCACGGAGTTCGATTTCCGGGTTCATACCGTTGAAAACAATGTGGCTTCCGTCGTACTCACGGGGTCTTATGCTGTTGAACTTTTCGTTATACATCTTCGTAAGTTTTTCTCGGCGGGCAGGGTCAGCCCATATCCAGTCCTGAAAGCCCTGCTTTATAAGCTCCTGCTTTGCCTGTGCGATTGCCGTTTCCTTTTTATTGAGAACGGCTTTTTTCTTGCCTTCATCATCTTCGATATAGTCAAAGATACGGACATCTTTCAGGTTCAGGGTTTCCTCGATTATCTTATATGCGTTGATACGGGAAGTGCCGTATGTGCTGTACGCTTTAACATTGGAACGGTCATAGCCCTTTCCCTCAATGTTCCATTCTCCGGTAAACTGAGAGTAGTGAACCTTGATATTCCACTGTGCATAGCGTGGGGTGTCGAGAAACTCAAACATAAACTGTTGGAATATTTCGGGTGGAATCCAAGTCGCACCGAGCCTTACGGAAATCTCGCTTGCCGTCAAATCCTTTGGCTGAACCTTTTCAAGTGCCTGCACATTGACGGTGTAATCTTCGGGATACAGAGTCGCAGACCTTTTGGCTGTCGCCAGTTTCTCACGAACATTGCCCGACAGATATTCGTCTGCCATCAAATATTTCGGCTCATAAGAATTGCCGTACTCATAAAGAGGATTTAAGAAGATTACACCCTTTAGGTCAGCGAATAATTCCTCCTCGCTTTTGCCGGAAAGCTCCATCATATATTCCATATCAATGGCGGCTTTTTCACCCATAGAGACAGCGAGAGCCTCGTCAGCGGTGTCAACCTCCGTTACCGGCTTGTGCGGTTTAATCGTCCTTTTGAAGAACATATCCGCCTTGCGTTCCAGTTCGCCATCTTCATTGATGACCTCAAGAGCTGAGAGCAGAGCATAGGAGCTGTCGTCGGAAAAGGCGGAAGTATTGGCACGGCTGTTAATCAGTCCGTACTTCTTTGTAAAGCCGTCATACAGAGTGTTCAGCTTTTCCTGTACCTGTTTGATTTCACTGTCCGGGTAATCCTCGGTTTGCAGTTCAATCAGGTTGCGGACGCAATCCCTTATCCCAATCATACCCTTGATACGATTCTCAGCGGTTGCCGATACCTCCACCGGAGACATATGGGAGTTCTCTCGGAAATAGATTTTATCGTCCAAAACCGTATAAGAGAAGTTCCTTACCGTAGGGTCTGCCGGGATAGAATTATCTTCTTCCTCCAGTTCATCGGCAACCTCGTATTCGGAGATTTCTCCGTGAATGTTTGATACTGCTTCGTTCAAAAGCTCGGAAAGGTCGGCGTTTTCAAACGGCTCACAGGTTGCTTCCGGTCCGAAGCGACCGCTTACCATTTTCATTTCGCCGAGTATCATTTCCGGGTGCTGAACAAAATATGAGTTCATCCTAATACCGTTTTCGTCGGTGTCAAGATGAACCCAATCAGGTTCAATATCTATGAGCCTGTCTCGCTTTTGCAGGAACAGAATATCGGATACAACCTCTGTTCCGGCATTGCCTTTGAAGGTGTCGTTCGGAAGTCTGATTGCTCCGATAAGCTCAGCCCTCTGTGCGATATATTTGCGGACATTGGAGTTTTCCTTGTCCATAGTTCCTTTGCTTGTCACAAGAGCAATCACACCGCCGGGGCGTAATTTATCAAGCGATTTCGCAAAGAAATAATCGTGAATGAGAAAGTTATACTTGTCGTATCGTTTGTCGGATACCATGGAGTCAGCACACTGGAATACGACTATCTTTATAAACCGTACTGGACTCGACGCTATGAATTATTCCAGAGTGCAGAAGCCCGATCATAAATTCACTATGATGCCATTGGTTTCTATGGGCGTCGGATTGGAATTAAGCCTCGACGAAATGCAGGAAGTCTTGTCGCTGGCCGGTTTATCTTTTAAGCCGACAGATCGAACAGATCAGGCGTACAAATACTTGTTTACCGGTATGTCCGGAAAATCTGTCGATGAATGTAATGAATTTTTGAGAGAAGTTGGTGTACCGGAACTGGGGTCACAGCAGAGAAAATAAACAAACGCGAACGGAGGAACACGTAATGGCTAACGAATACGGTTGGATAGATTTTTATACAGAGCTGGCAGATAAGCTCTTACCTTATAAGGATTCTCGACCTGAGTTGATCCGAAAGATTCGTCAGGTTTATGTGAATGTTGGGATAAAACTGCCGAAGCTGGAGAGCGATAATAATCCAAAGGATATAGATCCGTTTACCGTGTTCGGCCTGTTCAACAAGGGAATTAGCAATGCCAATAGGATAGCCATCATTAAGGGCATTGCTTCTGAGTTTGGTGTAACGGCTGCTATCCCTGATGCGTTTGACGGCATTCCGGTTCTGAATAATCTTAAAGCTACATTTTACTGGTTTCAGGAGGATCGAGCGGAGCACGATATAGATAATCTCTGGAGCCTGTTTTCGGTTGCTCTGGATTATGCAAAAGATGAATCGGATGAAAATCAACAGGCGTTTGTTCGAGCTTATGATGTGGTTCTGAACCAGCAAGGAATCCGGTGGAATATCACAATGGGACTTTACTGGATTCGACCGTACACCTTTCTGAATCTTGATTCTCGTAATCGTTGGTATATGTCTGATCCAGAGAATATGCCTGCCGATTATGTTACAAAAGTCAAGCCGATGCTTAACAAAGTCCCGTCGGCTGATCAATATCTTGAAATCATAAAGCTCTGCAAGGCTGCGTTGGATACCGGGAAATATGAATATCATACATTTCCAGAGCTTTCTTATTATGCTTGGATTGTATCTGAGAGAGTTAATCAGGAACAGCGTGAAGCAGAGACAGGTAAGAAAAACAGTCAGTCTAATGCTGCTCACATCCGCTGGACTCGTCCTATAGTTCAGGCTCTTCGTGACCTTGGTGGGTCTGGTACTCCTGCAGAGGTAAGAGCAAAAATCGTAGAGAATGAACAATTAACCGAAGAAGAGATAAGCGTCACGAGAGGAAAAACTAACGTAAATAAATTTGAAAATGAAGTGGCTTTCGCAAGAAACGATCTTGCTGTCGCTGGATATATTGACAAAAGTATTCATGGTGTCTGGACATTAACGGAAGCTGGGATGACCGTCGATATCACAGACGAAATGGCTTCCGACCTCTTCAAAAACACTGTGGCAGAAAATGCCGCAAAACGAAGTGGTGATAGCGGGGCTCTTGCTGACAGCAACGTGGATACTATTCGGTATTGGATTTATGCTCCCGGTTCAGGCGCAGAAAAATGGGATGAGTGCTACAAGAACGGAATTATGCTTCTTGGATGGGGTGAAATAGGCGATCTCAACACATTTGATTCAAAAGATGAAATGAAGCAAAAGATGAAGGAGGTCTATGGGGACACCAGTTCTTACAAGAATTCTGCTCATGCAACATGGCAGTTTGCACACGACTTGAAGCCCGGCGACGTTGTATTTGTTAAGAAGGGCATATACGGAATTATTGGACGTGGTGTCGTTGAGTCCGCCTATGAATATGATGCTGAGCGATCAGACGAATTTAATAACGTTCGCGCAGTAAAATGGACGCATAAGGGAGATTGGACAATCCAGCATCAAACTCCACAGAAGACTTTGACAGATATCACACCTTATAGTGACTTTGTTCAGCAGATCAAAGATCTGTTTGATGATGAGATTCTTGACGAAGACGAAGATAAGGCTGTGGTATATCCGCCGTATACCGTTGATGATTTTCTTGACGAAGTTTACATGGATGAGGATGTATATGACAATATCGTTGCTGTACTTCGGAACAAAAAGAACATCATTCTTCAGGGTGCTCCGGGTGTTGGAAAGACGTTCGTAGCGAAGCGTCTTGCATACGCCATCATGGGTGTTAAAGATGTTGACCGTGTGATGATGGTTCAGTTCCATCAGAGCTATTCCTACGAAGACTTTATTATGGGTTTCCGTCCCACAGCTACGGGTTTTGAATTGCGAAAAGGAGCCTTTTATAACTTCTGTAAGAAAGCAGAAATTGACAGCGACAACGATTACTTCTTCATTATTGATGAGATAAACAGAGGAAACCTGAGTAAGATTTTCGGTGAGCTATTTATGCTGATTGAAAACGATAAACGTGGCATTGAGCTTCAGTTGCTTTATTCGGACGAGAAATTTGCAGTCCCGAGCAATGTTTATATTATTGGTATGATGAATACAGCAGATCGCAGCTTAGCAATGCTTGACTATGCTCTGCGTAGACGATTTGCTTTCATAGAGATTAAGCCGGGATTCGATTCAGAAGGTTTTAAGGCGTACAAATCCAGTATTGACAACATAAAGTTTGATCGGTTAGTGGCGTGCGTAGAGAACCTCAATAAGGCTATTGCTGACGATGAATCACTGGGTGAAGGATTCTGTATTGGCCACAGCTACTTCTGCAATCTTAATCCTGATGCGGTAGATGATAATGCGCTTTCCGGGATTATTGAATATGAGTTAGTGCCGCTGCTCAAGGAATATTGGTTTGATGAGGCTACAAAGGTTAGGGACTGGACTGCAAATTTGAGAGGTGCGATTAAGTGATAGCAATACAAAATGTATACTATATGCTCTCCTACGCATTTCAGGTTTTGAATGAGCAGGGGTATAAAAATATAGCTACAGAGGACTTCGATAATACAGCTGAACTTTGTGCTGCGATATTATCGAGGGGTATTGCTGTGCAAATAAAAAGAGGCCTTGGCAGAGAATATATTCCGGTAACCGAGAGCCGGGCAGCCTTACGTGGAAAGCTCGAAATATCCGACTCTATAAAAAGCCGGACGATTTTGAAAAAACAGATGGTCTGTACGTTCGATGAATTCTCTGTGAATTCATATATGAACCAGATTATAAAATCCACTGTAATGCTTCTTTTACGCTCAGATATTTCCAAAGCAAGGAAAAAAGAACTACGGAAGTTAATGGTTTATTTTGATGATGTGGATACGCTGGACGCTCACCATATCAATTGGGATATTCAATACAACAGAAATAATCAGACTTATCGAATGCTTATCTCGGTTTGCTATCTGGTCATAAAAGGCCTTTTGCAGACACAGTCAGATGGCTCCACAAAACTCATGGATTTCCTTGATGAACAGCGGATGTGCCGTCTGTATGAAAAATTTATACTTGAGTATTACAGGAGAGAATTTCCACGTCTGTCTGCAAGCGCTGCGCAGATTCCTTGGCAGTTAGATGATGGAGAGAATGAGTTTCTGCCAGTGATGCAATCTGACATCATGTTAAGTTATCAAGGAAAAACACTGATAATTGACGCAAAATACTATGAGAACACAATGCAGGTGCAGTTCAATAAGAGAACGATCCACTCTGCAAACCTCTATCAGATTTTTACTTACGTCAAAAATAAGGAAATGCAGCTACAAGGGCAAGACCATAAAGTTTCTGGAATGCTGTTGTACGCAGGAACAGATGAAGAACTGCAGCCGGATAACAGCTATCAGATGAGCGGAAACAAGATCAGCGTTAGGACTCTGGATTTGAATCAGGAGTTCCCAGAGATCGCCAAGCAGCTCGATAATATTGCTGTAGAGCATTTTGGAGGTGATGTATGAGGGTGATAAAAAATCCGGCGTGGGTTTATTACATTACAGATAAAGATCCTGATTTTGATGAAAACAAAGTCGGAAAATGGATGTATTTCTTTGCAGATCGTTCATTTGTAGAGGGTGTATGTAAAGCAGCAATTAAAGAAGGAATTGTCGAGGAGTGCAAACACAGCAATGCCAGCGAGGGGGTTTCTTGCTTTTACCTGAATGATGACGATCTTGAAGGTCATAGACGCGTCATTGAGTTTTTCATAAAGAATGACCTGATCCGTAAAACGAAAAAAGGCAAGCTGTACAACATATCATTCAAACATGATACGCAGACACTTGCTGGTGAGTATGGCGATGATTACCATTCCGATATCAAGCTGGAAGAATTCGTGAATCTTGAGACCGGAGAATGGATTGAGTGACATTCTAATGTTGAGGCGATGGGATTTCAGACTTATTTCCTCAGAGCGAAGTCTTGAAGCGGTCGGCAAATTTGTGCGTTTGCATATTATAAGTAGGAGCAAGGTCTTTGACCTGTTTCCGAGAACGTACAAGGGCAAAAATAGGTGTGTTTCGAGACGAAAACACGCTTTGATAAATTCCCGCGAACGACCGCTAAAATCTGACATCAATCTGGAGCAATCGAGCCAAATTGAGTGCGTTGCGTTATTGTCCAAAGCAGATACCCTATAACATATCAACATCTGTCTTGAGTTGGATGAATTAAATGTCATCAGCGCAGATAGTAAAACCAACTGTCAGGAAATCATGGATCTTGTGTTGGAGCACAGAGTTTCGCTGGAATCTTTATAAGTCGCTCTGATTTTGTTTTATCATCTTTCGGTATGCATTAGGCGACATGCCTGACATCTTCTTGAAGCAGCGCAAAAAACTGGAATAATCGCTAAAACCGCAGCGATAGGCGACTTCGTTCAGCAGCACACCAGAGTAGATCATTTCCTTCGCCTGGAGAACACGGCGATTGAGGATATAATCATACACGCTTCGACCGGTATATTTGACAAACTCATGAGACAGATAAGACACACTTACTCCAAAGCGCCGGGCAATCGTTTCCAATCTGTGCGGCTGAGTAAAATGCTCGTCAATATAGGAAAGCACCTCCTGCATGGCCCTGTTCACGATGACAGGCTTGGTTTCCCGGGCAGACCGCTGAACATTCTGGCAAATGATCTGCAGGAAGTTCAGCATCCGGCTATGATTGGCAAACCTGCCCATAGGAGATTCATCCTCCAAACCAACAGTCATCTCCTGAATCAGCCGGGTACAGGTCTTCGCATCAGTGGCGCTCATCTGATATTGATATTGCCCGCGGGCTGTGCATTTGCTCAGGAATCCTACCAGATCCATCACATCGGCCCCGGCGCGGCGGAGCGTCGCCGGGGAGATATACAGAAAAGCGCGCTCATAGTTAACCGGTCTATATGCGCCGATATGCCCATGCATGGTGAGAGGCGGCATCACCAACAACTGGTTGGGCTCAATAGGGTAAACATTATTGTCAATGCAGTAATATTTTACGCCCCGCAAATGGATATACAACTCATAAAAATCGTGACAATGTAGCGATGCGCCATACTTCCAAACCGGGTCAAAAGCATAGGTAGGCTCATAGTCGTACCGATCCCGTCCCATTGCACTGTATGAGGATCGTTTTACCATTACAGGTTCTTTTCGCATCTGCAACCCTCCTTTCTGCGCATCGTGCAGAATATGTCTATTATAGTGCATTTTTCATGTAAATTTAGCACTTATTTACGCTTTGTGCAAGATATGCCTACAACCAAACAGAAACAACGTGGCAAAGCTTGCCGGCGCCCTCATAATAATGTATAATGAAATTAGTCCACGCATAGAAAATACGGCTATGTTGTAGCCGGTTTTCCATACTCAGCGACAAAGAGGAGGCTGTCATATGACAAAAATGAAAGCGCGTGATAAACGGCTTCAGTGGCTGGAGCGCGACTGGCAGCTTTACCTGATGCTGGCTGTCCCGGTGATATGGTATCTGATTTTTTGCTACAGGCCCATGTCGGGCCTGGTGATTGCTTTCCAGAAGTATAACATCTTCAAAGGCATCGCAGGCAGCACATGGGTCGGTTGGGATAACTTCAAGTTTGTCTTCAGTATGCGCGATTTCGGCATCGCACTGAAAAACACCCTTGTGCTTAACGGTCTGGATCTGCTTTTCGGTTTCCCGGTGCCCATTATACTGGCAATCCTGCTTAACGAGATGCGGACCCCTAAGCTCAAACGCGTTTCACAAACAATGCTATATCTGCCCCATTTCCTGAGCTGGGTCATCATCGGCGGTATGGTGCTGGAAATCTTTGCCCCTTCCTCCGGCATAATTAACTCGACTTTGCTTCACTGGGGTTGGATTGAGAACAATATTCCCTTCCTGACAGACGGCATCATGTGGCGCTTCACCTATGTGCTGGTAGGCGTGTGGCAGTCCATGGGCTGGGGTACAATCATCTACCTGGCAGCCATCACCGGTCTGGATCTCAATTTGTTTGAAGCTGCCCGCATCGACGGCGCAGGCAAGCTCCGGCAAATTTGGCATGTCACTCTGCCCGGCATCCGCTCCACCATTATTGTGCTATTAATCATGAATATTGGCCGTATGATGTCCATCGGCTTTGACCGCCCCTTCATCATCGGCAACACCGTGGTGCAGGATTACTGCGATGTCATTTCCACCTTTGTATATCGTGCCGGCATCAAGAACAACCAGTTTGCACGCGCCACGGCCATTGGCCTGTTCCAGTCAGTGGTGGGCCTGGTGTTGATCAGCGGCGCAAACTTCGCTTCTCATCTCTTTGACGAACAGGGTATTTGGTAATGGAGGGACAAACATGCAAAGCAAGCTGACTGAACATAAAAAAAGGCTTGGCACAGGCCAATGGGTTCTGATCATGGTGATGCTGTTCTTTGTCCTGATTTGCACCTTGCCCTTCGTGAACGTAATCGCAGTGTCCCTGTCCTCCAAGTCGGCCATTCTGCGCGGTGACGTAACATTTTGGCCGGCAGAGTTCACCGCCAAAGCCTACGAGGTTATCGTAGGCGACAAGTCAATGTTCCGCAGCCTGTTCTTAACCGTTGAAATCACGCTGATTTATACCATTTTATCTATGGTCCTGACTATACTGATTGCCTTCCCCCTGACAATGAAGCGTCTCAAGGGACGCAAATTCTTCATGCTGTTCATTGTCTTCACCATGTATTTCTCCGGCGGCATGATACCGATTTACCTGAACATCAAGGAGCTCGGCCTGCTGAACAAGAAATGGTCGCTGATTCTGCCAGGTCTCATTTCCACGTTCAACGTCATCATTCTTAAAAACTTCTTCTCCAGCCTGCCCTATGAGCTCAACGAAGCCGCTTACATTGACGGTGCAAATGACTTTCAGATTCTGCTAATGGTTTATTTGCCGCTGAGCTTTTCCTCTCTGGCCACACTGGCTTTGTTCTATGCCGTAGGCAAATGGAACAGTTTCTCCGACGCGCTGTATTACATCACCTCCCGTGATTTGCAGCCCCTGCAGCTCAAACTGTATAACCTGATCAAAGGCGGTCAGGCTGTGGAAGTGGCAGTGCAGGAGGGCAACGCCAGTGATCTGAGTTCCAGCATATCTGAGTCCATTGAGTCTGCAACCATCATTTTCGCTACGCTGCCCATCCTGGTGGTGTATCCCTTCGTGCAGCGGTACTTTGTGACAGGCGTAACCTTAGGTGCAGTGAAGGGCTGATATCAATCCCCTGAATCGGATGGGAGGATTCCCATTCTAAATAAATCAAAGGAGAGAGCCACATGAAGAGAATACTTACCCTGTTGCTGACCCTGTGCGTGCTGCTGGGCATGGTTCCCGTCTCCGCGATGGCGGATGAGGGCTGGACGACCCTGCGCGTAGAGATGTATGACCGTTCCATTGCAGGCTTCAATGTAGAAGACTGCTGGCAGCTGCGCTACATTCAAAAGAACTTTGGCGATCCCAATAAAATCAAGGTGGAATGGGTGCCTGTATCCCGCTGGGAGGAAGGAACCATTCTAAACAATCTGCTGGCAGGCGGCACTGCCCCCGACATCTGCATGACGTATGGCGGCGACATGGTGCTGCAATATGCGGAAATGGGTGGCATCTTGCCCCTGGACGAGCTGCTGGCTGAGCATGGCCAAGAATTGACCGCCTTCCTGGGGCAGGAAGTGCTCCAGTTTGGCCAGTTTGACGTGGGCGGGGGTAAACTGCAATACAGCCTGCCTGCCCGCCGCATCATCACCGCCGCCCAGTCCATGTATATCCGTCAGGATTGGCTGGACAAGCTGGAGATGCAGGTTCCCAACAACGTCGAGGAACTCTATGCCTACCTGAAGGCTGCCAAGGAGAATAACCTTGGTGGTGCCAAGACGATTCCTTACTCCTCTGATTTGTATGCTTCAGATCCCTTCTACGGCTGGATCTTCCAAATGGACGCCTTCATCGACTACACTCAGGTGACTGAAGAAGACTGGGTTACTTATCACGATTTCCACTATCTGCTGCCCGGCGCGAAGGAAGCCCTTCGCTGGATGAACAAATTCTTTAACGAAGGTCTGGTCACCGACTACTTTGGCATCTCAAATTCTGATCAGACTGATTCCGACCGCGTGATGGGCCATGATGGTTTCTGGGTTGGCAACTGGGATTCTGCCTGGCGTATGGAAATGTCCTACTCCCATGATCTGGAAAAGAACGTGCCCGGCGCTTCCTGGATTGCCTGTGATGCCTTCAAGGCAGTGAACGGTCCCACCGTTCATGAGACCTACAACGCAGCAGGTCAGTATCTGTTCATCCCTGCCTGGGTAAGTGAGGAAACCGCCATCGCAGCTGTGAAGTACCTCAACTGGATGAGCCTGCCCGAGAGCCTCTTCGCCCTGCAGAACGGCGAAATAGGCCATAACTACACCACCGTGGATGAGCACGGTATCCCCACCGATCTGAAGAACATCAACGATACCGAAGATGCTTATAAAATGCACGCCACCGACGGCGCACCCATCTGCAACGGCTTCTATTATGGCTCTGACGAGCTGAACTATGCCGCGACTGCCATGGGCTTCCCCGGGTATGAGGATGCTGTAGCTGCCAGCCTTGTGATCTCCAATGACGGCGGATATGAACCCATCAGCTTCACTCGTGCCATCCAGGGCCGCATCGACTACGGCTCCATGGTCAGTTCCAAGGAAGGCGAGCTGCTGGTGCAGGCTGTGACATGCACGCCTGACAAGTTTGACGCAGTGTGGGAGGAATACACCCAGGCAATCCTCACCTCCGGCGGCCAGAACATCATCGACGAGCAGCGCGCCGCTTACCATGAAGGCGCCTACCGCGGCTTCTATCCCATGGCTGAGAAGAAGTAAACTCATATCTTACAACACTGCTCAACCTATTGGGGAACTGCCAACTGCTGGAAACAGCAAGTTTGGCAGTTCCCCTTTTCTAAACAAAAATGGACGTTTATGCGTATTTTACTCCGGAATCCTATTGTGAAGATATGACCTGCCAGGCTGCGCCTGCTGTCCGATATTTCTGTTCCCCTGCAGAATGAACAGGAGTGGAGCGGAATGAGCATATGCCAGGAACGTTATTTGTGATATAAGTACACATGATAGTCCTTTGACTATCTGCCAAGAGCAATTAGGAACAATGTAAAGGTGTTGAAAGAATTGTCAGAACCCAATCTGTTTACCGCCAAGGCTATCCGAAAGCTGCTGATCCCTTTGATTTTTGAACAGCTGCTGTTAGTTTTGGTCACCCTGGTGGACACCATGCTGCTCTCAGGCATCAGCGAAGCTGCTTTGGGCGCCTATTCCCTGGTGGGCAGCATTAACCAGTTGCTGACCCAACTCTTCCTGGCTATTGGCTCAGGCGGCTCCATCATAGCTGCGCAATACCTGGGCAACCGGGACCGGAAAGGCGCTGAAAACACAGCAACTCAGGCGGCCTTGATGGTGCTGGCCATCTCGACACTGATCGCTTTGCCAGTAATGCTATTAAATGGTCCCATTATTAGGCTGCTCTATCCCGGGGTCCATCCATCCATCCATAACTACGCGAAGCAATATCTGCTGCTGTCAGCACTTTCCTACCCACTGTATGCCCTTTACCACAACGGCGCCAGTATGCTCTACGCGCAGGGTTTCAGCAAGCTGTCGATGGTGACCTCCATTCTCATGTACCTTGCCCGAATCCTGATGAACTTCCTGTTCATCCGCGTATGGCACATGGACATCCAAGGCGCCGGGCTCTCGACCATCTTTTCTCGCGTATTGGGCGCAGCGCTGGCCACCTGGTTCCTGATGGACCAGCAGGCACCCATTCATTACACCAGCCCGCTCAAGCTGGCCATCCAGCCAGGTACCATCCGCCGCATTGTCAAGGTCGCTTTGCCCAGCGGTATTGAAAATATTATTTTTCTTACCAGCAAACTGTTGATTGGCATCATGATTGCCGGTTATTCAAGCGCAATGATCGCAGCCAACGCCGCCGCCAATACCATCTCTTCCTATATTTCAGTTCCGGCCAACGCCATCAACCTGGCTACCATCACCATTGTCAGCCAGTGCATCGGCGCCAGGCGTGGTGAAGAAGCCAAAAAGGCGACCCGGAATCTCCAGGCCGCCACTTATGCTTCTTTGTTATTAACCTGCACCCTGGTGGCCATTTTCGTAGACCCGCTTATCACGATGCTACACCTCACCCCGGAGGCATTTGCACATACCAGGGAAATCGTGTTGGTTTACTGCCTGGTTTCGTTCTTCCTGTGGGCACCTTCCTTCGGCTTGCCCAACAGCCTGCGCGCTGCCGGCGACAACCGCTATGTGATGTATGCGGCGGTGTTCAGTGTGGTGGTCATCCGCGTAGGCGGCTCCTTGGTTTTGGGCAACTGGCTGGGGCTTCAGGTACAGGGTATTTGGTACGCGATGTACCTTGACTGGATGGTGCGGTCCGTCTTTTTCATCAAACGCTTTCTCAGCGGGAAGTGGATGCAGCACCGCCTTGTTTAGCCAACAATAATCTGGTTGAGGTCCCTGTCCGCAGTATTGGAGCTGTTGCCCACCAAGCCAACAAGTAAATAGCTTTCATTCAGCGCGTCATATTGCAGTTCATTCAGAAAACGGAACCCCTCCACCTTGCCGGTAGAATTGACATGCATCCTTGGCCCGGTACAGCGGTGCAGCATGCTGCCGATATATATGTGCAGTGGATCCTTGTATGTAATTGGCAAATCCTGAGCGATCATCTTATTGACTTGTGAAAACACCTGTGGAATGTCAATGCTGACCGCCCGGTCAAAGCGCAGGAAGAACCCGCGCCGCACATCACCATGGGTGTATTTGCCCACATTCATGTCCATCAGCACATGCTCGGTCAGATCTTCCGCGGTATGCGCCATCCGCCGGTATTTGATGGAGGCAAAGACTGTCCTGGCAATGTCATCAGGCTCCGGGCCAAACACCGTTGGCCGGGAGACAATGATCTCATCCCCGATACCTATCAGCAGCGCGGCATTGAAGTCAAGCAGCGGATAAATCATCTCAAAATGCTCAATTACCACCCGCTTGCCTTTGTTGAGCGCCTTTAATACCGCCTCTGCCAGTTGCGGCAGAGGAGTAAAAGCGGATTCGAAGCGTACGTCCATGTGATAGGTATGAGGCTGATAAAAGCCGGTGGCTTCAATGTCAAGAAGCGGCAGCGGCCGCACGTTGACGCCGTTGTCGTCATTGGTCAGTTCCAAGCCGGGAAACATTCCCCGGATCAAAAGGCTCTTCCCGCTTCCGGCATCTCCCACAATGCCGATCAATCTATCAAAAGCTGTCAGGTGCCGTTGGGCGATGTCCCGGCCGATTTGCAGCATGCGCGCATAGCCGCGCGGTGCAAAATAAACGCTGTACAAAGGCTCCTGACTGGTCAGTTGGCTCATTTTATTAACCTAATCCGGCATATCAACCAGGATGTCCAGCAAAGGGGCATGCTGCTGCGCGCCATAGACATCGGTCTCGCCCAGGTCTCCTGAGCAGATCGGGCGCACAATGGTCACCTTGATGGCGTGGGCTGGTTCAAAGTGAACGATGCCTACAATGTTTTCACGCGGGATACGGTAGAGCCTGCAAATCAAGTCCTCGTTGATAATCCTGTTGCGGCTGACAAATTCATAGTTTTCCTTGGAATTGAACATCAAGTCCATCGTGAGCTCATATGGCCCGCTGTTCTTGCTGCGGATGATGTTCGTCAGTTCCGTAATGCTTTTTTTCATGGCCGCTCCTTACAACTGCACCATTTCACAAGGGAAATGTGCGCAGGGGTCATCCACTGACAGGAGATGGTAGACACTGAACACATATACTTCCCCGGCATGGAAATCGCTTGGCGAATACGGGAAGGCCAGGTTGCCCGCAGTGGCGCGGCGGCCGGTATAGCCGTAGTGCAGCATGGTTGAACGCGCCGCGGCGCAAATCGTGTCTGCATGGGCCTGGGTATCTGAAACCGCCTCGATCACAATGCCAATCTCATGCCCCCCCACCTTGCGCACCGGTTCAAGGCTGCCCATGACGCCATCCCTGCCGTAGATGGTGAACAGCAGCTTATAAGTAAAACCGCGGTCCCTAAAGTTGTCCGCGACGCGTTCGGTCACTCCCTGGATGATTTCGTCAATATGCTCAAGAAGAATGGGATCACGCGCGCCAGCGATGGTAACAGTGCGATAGCCAATGCGCCGCGCGCCCTCCATCTTGATGGTGTAAGGCGCTTTGACATAGCGGCTGCCACTGACCCGTGTGATGCTGTCAGTCAGCTGCGCAAATCGGGTCTCCCGCAAATCCAGATGACCGCCGGGTCCGGGCAGGATATAGGGATCCGTTTTCTCATACAGGGTGTGCGCAGCGACGGACAGCGTGGTGCACTTGCGGATAGGGTTGAGCGGCTCAACATCAAAATGGTCAGCGCGCAGGTAGCCAAACATACAGTCAGACCCTGAGCCCGGCGTTGCAGCAATGGAAGCGCACTCAAGAATTTTTCCCAGGTGAATGGCCAAGCCCTTGTCGAATCCGGCGCGCACCGCAGGCGCCGCGAAAACAGCCGGGTCATAGCATCGCCCTGCCAGAACCACCTGGGCGCCCGCGTCCAGCGCCTTGATGATGGGTTCAATGCCCATCTGCGCTACAATGCTGACTGTTTCTTGCAGATGCTCCTTTTTAAGCTGCTCTCCCGGGGGCAAGGGGCTTACCTTCCCGTCTTCCAGCGCCTGTGCAACAAGCTCCCTGGGCAGCTCCGCATGAATCACCGCCATTTTAAAGGACAGCCGCTGCTCCCGGGCGATCTCCTCAATGATCTCGCGGTTCCAGGCCAGATGACTGTCCCCGCCGCTGCCGCCGGCGGTGCCAATGACGATGGGGATCTTGCGCGGCACTCCCGCCAGCAGCATTAACTCCAGATCGCGCTTGACGGCATCCCTGTCCGTAAAGGAAACGCCGGCTCCCAGGTAATAAGGACCCGGGTCGGTTGAACCCGCATCAACGGCAATCAGGTGGGGGTTCCGGGCAATTCCGGCTTCAAACGATGAAACAGGAAAACCGTAACCCAGAATCGCAGTGGTGGAAAGGATTCGGAATTCATCCATTTTTGAGCCTCCCATGTCAGGCTTTTGTTGATGCGACACCGATACCCGCAGCGCGCAGCGCCAGGATGCGCTGCATCTCGTTGTTGCAGATCATGTAAGCTTCATCCACGCCCATGCCGGGCTTGGCCAGGATTTGCTCGGCATTCGTCGCCATGGCACAGTGGATGCACACCTGGGTTGAACGGTCGGTCTCATTGCAGGTGCCGCCCTGGTAAGCGCCAATGCCCATCTTCTCACAATACAGCACAGCCTCAATCGTGTTATGGAGCGAACCCAGGTCCGGAGTCTTGATCTGGATCATATGTCCGGCTTTGTTGTCGGCGAAATAGATAACATCCTCCAGAGTGTTGCACCATTCATCAGCAACCAGCTCCACCTTGATGCCACGCTTGTCAACCTCCAGGCGCAGGTTGTGAAGATCGCGCATTTGTGCCTCACGGCTGCCTGAATCCATGGGTCCTTCAATGCGCAGGTGGAAGGGATTGGCTGCCTTTTCCAATTCCTCCAGGTAGTCGGCCATCCCAAGGTAATTGTCTGCGCCAAAGATCTGTCCAATGGTGCCATAACAGTCGATATGGAAAATCGGATGGTAACCTTTATAAGGAGCGAACTCGTTGACCCGCTTGGTCAGCCATTTGATGTAAGCCAGCAGGTTTTCGCCCTTTTCGCCGGTCTTTTTTATGCTGTTGAACAGGCCGTGCGGCAGCACCGGCGCTCCCTTCATAATCATCCGGTCAGCATTGTTGTAGCGGTCATCGCCGGACTGGGTAAAGATGGGCAGCATCCCGGTGGAAACCCTGGTATTGTACTCCAGTGCGATTTGGTCACACATATTCAGCCCCTTGGCTTTGGCCACTGCGTCCAGGATGGCCTGGGACACGCCATACCGGATGGCGGTGTGCAGCCTGCGGCCTGAATGATCCTTCAGCTCTTCTATTTCTTTGGCCAGACGCTTGAAGCTGTCCGCCTGCTGGCCCACCAGATGAGAGGCCACATCCTGCTCAATCAGGGAAATAAAACTGTCCGCCAGGAAAAGCGGGTCGCGCCCGCCGGCGCCGGAATACTGCACCGCTGCGCAATCCCCCAGACCGATTTGTCCGTCCTCGAGCACAATCATCACGGAAATAGACTCGCCAGGCTGACGGATGCGGGTGAAACCCGGTGTAACCGGCTCGCCAATGTACATCGCGCCATCTGACTGCGCCCCCTGCTTGATGGCCTGCTGGTCGTCAAAGTAGAAACCTGTCAAGCCCTTGGAGCAGACAACCCGGGTAATTTTCATGGTTCAATCCTCCTTCTTATGCGTGAGGCCTGCCAACCAGGCGGCCTTTTGATATGGCGTAAATATCGTCAATGACCATTTGGAAAGAAACGCCGCGGTTCTCAGCCTCCGCACGCTGCTGGATCATCCGTTTGTGGAAGGCTTTCAGCTTGTCCGACAAGGGAAGCATGGCGGTATCCAGCAGGCGTACGGCGCCGTTGTTGTCACGCGCGGGCATAATTTTATTGGCGTTATAACGGCTGGGCGCAAAAGGCACGTCAATCACGCCTGCTTCAAAAGCGCGTACCGTGCCCAAGGCTGCATCACCATCGCCCAGTTCCAGGGTACGCTCCAGTATGCACGCCGTTTCTTCCAAGATGATCTGCATCTCATGCTCAAGGCGCTCGCCATCCACCAGTGCCTGATCGGCCAGCATCATGATGACCTGCTTGGTGGCACGCAGGCCAGCCGCGTTGGCCTCCTTGGTGGGCACTCCCAAGGCCTCGTGCGGGGACTTGACAATCACCTTGGTCGCATTTGCCAGGGCAGCCACTGCGGATCCCCAGCATATGACCGCAAAGGCCTTTGCCTCATCAGCTGGGAAACCACCCATCCACTGATGCAGCACCGTGCTGATAACAACATCATCATACCCGAAACGCTGCAGATATTCACGGGTTTGTTTTTCAAGCGCGCGGATGGCTGCGACATCCTGAATAAGATTGCCGCACTGGCCATAGCCCACGGTGATGTTTTTAACTCCCTGTTCAGCAGCCAGTAAAGCTTCCAAAATGGCCACGGCATTGGATATGCAGGGTGGCACCAGGGTACCGGTCAAGGGGCCGAAAGGCTCGCGGTTGATGCTGATGCCCCGCTCCTCGTACAGGCCAACCAGCCGGTCGCAGTACTGCCAATGGTGCAGGGTATCCTGAATGGTCGCGTTTTTGGCGTAAGGGATGTTGTAGGAAATGCCGCCGCCTTCAAAGCTTGTAAAGCCGCCAGCCAGGGTAATCTCGCACAGCAGGCGGGCATCCGGCGTTCCGTGGCGCACCTGAACAGGCGCCTTGAGGGCGCTTGTCACCATCCTGCAGCCGCCGACGCCATGGTTGACCGCAGGAAAGCCATTGAGCATGGCCTTGCCGGAAACCTTGGACTCATCAATGCCGTGCTGGGCATCCTCATAGCGGTTCAAACGCGTGTAGCTGTCGATGGTGGTGGGGAGCAAATCAGCCTCGCCCTCCTTTTCAAGGTGGCTTAGCAGTACGATATGGTCATTGATCAGCGGGACACCAGCCCTGGGCTGAATCAGGGTGACTTTCTTAGCAAGCGCTTCATTCAGCCTGGTCACAAAGCGCCTGTCATTGGGTATGGCTGCCTGGTAGGCAATGGCTTCCTCCAGGTCCACCTCACTGCCGGTTGGCCAGGCCTGGAGCACTTCCTGGCGTTGCGCCATAAAATAGTCAAGGTCCCACTTTTTGTTAGACAACTGCATACGCTTCTTCCCTTCCAAAATATTCCATCAATAAGCATAGTGCGATTCTCTGATCATAATCAGCCAGCAAACCCATGGCGGACAAGACATATTCCCTGTCAACAGCCAGGCGAACCTGCCGGGGGGCAAGTACCATCGGATCCTGCATTGACAAAGCGCCAGAAATGATAGCGTTCAGATTGCTCGCATAAATCAGCGCGCCGCCGGTGACAATCATTTGCTCAGTCTGGCTGAGATCCTTGCCCGTTTGCTGATACACAGGCCCTACCGGGGTATAGACCCGCTCCAACGTGCCGGCATGACGTGACAAGGCAATGCCTGTCGCAGCGGCCGCCAGAGCCGTGTCCAGAGCCAGGTCCCGCTGGCCTTGCGGAAGCAAAGCGGGGTCCTTGTGATATTGCTCAATACGTGATTGAACCTCTTGCGTGTTCAGGCCGCTTAGCTCAGCAAGCTTCTGTACACCCGCCGCCTCAAGAACGCCCAGGGCATTGTAGCGCATCCCCAGGTCACCTTCTACCGTGCGCTTGATCACGGGCTCAGGCAAGCCGCGGAGTACCGTGGTAGGATTGGTCGGGTCGCCCTTGGCGATGGAATAGACATCAGTTGTTGCACCGCCCAGATCCACTGCCAGCAAATCCCCGATCCCACTGTTTTTGCCCTGGCCCCGGGAAAGCAGAGCCAGCGCCTTGAGCACCGCGGACGGCGTGGGCATCAGGATGCCATCCAGCAGTGACTTCGCCCGGCTGAGCCCTTTGGCCAAAATGATGCGCTGCATGAAAATTTTGCGGATGACTTCAGCCACTGGCTCAATATTAAGAACGTTCATCTGCGGCATCACATTGTCCGCACGAAACACCGGGTGCGCGCTGGCTGACAGCAGTTGCGCGCACTCATCCTGCGCTGTACGGTTGCCGGCTATGACAACGGGAAAATCACCCGCAGCCTTTGCCAGCATGCCGGCGTTGTGGATGATGACCTCGCTGTTCCCCCCGTCTATGCCGCCACTAAGCAGGAGGATGTCAGGCTTGATGGCGTTGATTTCTTCTATATCCGAACGGGTCAGCTGATATGCATATGTCTTGATGACTTTGGCACCGGCGCCAAAGGCAGCCAAACGGGCGGCCTTGCTGGTCAGAGAAGGCACCAATCCGCACGCCACCATGTTCAGACCGCCAGCCGCGCTGGAACAAGCCAGCCGCGCCTCGTAGTTCAAATCTCCACAGACACTGCGCAGGCGTGTCATGGCATGCTCAAGCCCGGTAGAAATATCACTAGCTGCGGTGGTGAATGCCTGTGCGTGCCCCAATATCCGGGGCGTGTCCAGGTCCGCTGCAGTCAGCTTGGTATAGGTTGACCCAAAATCGATCAACAGGATGGCACGCATCTTACCGTCCTTCAAGATCTTTGCGCAGGGCTTCTATCGTGACCTCTGGCGGAGTGCCGGGACCGAACACCCGGTCAAAGCCCATTTCCTTAAAGCGCTTCTCCACTTCCTCAAAAGGCTGCTTGCCCACAACAATGTTGCCGCCTACATACAGCAGGATGCCCTTCAGACCGGCTTCATCGCATTTTTCACGGAAGCCCTGACAATCAAGCTCGCCATGCCCATACAGGGAGGATACGAGAATCGCGTCTGCGGCCGATTCTATGGCGGCTTCAATAAACTCTTCCTGAGAAACCATCACTCCAAGGTTGACAACATGAAAGCCGGCCTCGGTAAATGCATAATTAAGGATTTGGTTGCCAACTGCGTGGACATCCGCTCCTATTACACCCAGGACCATTGTTTTGCGCATATAGCTGCCTCCGATTACTTCTAAAGCCAGCATAGCTATTTCATCACTGCTTGTCAACGCAAAACTTGTGCTTTTATACGATAGTGCATATAATTATTTTATCCTGAATCCCCCTGACGCAAAGGAGGTCCCGGATGCGCATTGGCTTGATGACAGACACTTTTTTGCCGGTCGTGGACGGCGTGGGCCGCGTGGTGGTTGCCTACGCCAACACCCTGAGCAATCTGGGCCACGAGGTGACGGTATCCGCCCCTTTGTATGATACCGGCTACCGCGGAGGCTATCCTTTTGAACTGGTCGATTACAAAGGATTCAAGGTGCCCACCTCACCCCAGTATAAGACAGGGATCGCCGTGCTGGACTCACATTATAAGAAGCGCATGGCCATGGTGAGGCTGGACCTGGTGCACTCCCACAGCCCCTTTGCCTCCGGCAGGGAGGCTCTGCGCCTGGCCAGACAGCGCTGCATCCCGCTGGTGAGCACTTTTCACTCGAAATACTATGATGACTTCCTGAAAGCAACACACAGCAAAACCATCGCCAAAGCCATGCTGTCCAGCATTGTAAATTATTATGACAAGTGTGACGAAGTGTGGACTGTCTCCAAGCTCAGCGCCGAGGTGCTTAAGGAATATGGTTACAAGGGCGAATCGCATGTGATGACCAACGGCACCCAACAGCGGCAGACAACGCCGGAAGTGATTGAAGAAGCGGTTGAGCGCTATGGCCTGGGAGATTTGCCCGTCTTGCTGTTTGTCGGGCAGATCAACTGGAAGAAAAACATCCTGCGTATCCTGGAAGCGGCTGCCTTGCTGCAGCAAACCAACCCGAATTTTAAACTGGTGCTGGCAGGACAGGGACCTGACAGTGAAGCAATCGTCAAAAAAGCCGACAGTCTTGGGCTGACAAGGCAACTGGTCATGACAGGCATGATTTCGGAAACCCGCATGTTGGACGCACTGTATGCGCGCGCAAATCTTTTTGTGATTCCCTCATTGTATGACACCTTTTCCCTGGTCATCCGCGAGGCGGCAGCGATGAAAACGCCCTCAGTAGCGATCCGGGGAAGCTGCGCTGCAGAGTGCATTGAGCACGGTGTCAACGGCTTCCTGTGTCAGGATAACAAGGAAAGTCTGTACGCGGTCATCCTTGAAACCCTGGAAGATCCCGCGCGCACCCGCGCCATCGGCGAACAGGCATACAAAACCATTCCTGTTCCCTGGGAGGATGTGCTCACCCAGGCGGTTGCGCGCTACGAATATCTGATTGAGCACCATGCCGGTATCCCCGGTGGCGCTTACCGCCGTTATCAAAGAAAACAAAAAATGAGAAATAATGAAACAAGAGTTTTATGACATTGTGGTCATCGGCGCCGGCCATGCAGGCTGTGAAGCTGCGCTCGCGGCTGCGCGGCTTGGGCTGCGCACCCTGGTGATGACCCTCAACCTGGACGCAATCGCCTTAATGCCCTGTAACCCTTCCATCGGTGGCACTGGAAAGAGTCAATTGGTGCGCGAAGTGGACGCGCTGGGCGGACAAATGGCGCTTGTCATTGATCAGGCCACCCTGCAAAGCCGCACGCTCAATACTGCCAAAGGACCGGCCGTTCACTCCCTGCGTGCGCAGGCGGATAAACGCCGCTACCAGTCGCTGATGAAGACTGTCTTGTTTAAGCAGGAAGGGCTGGACATTATGCAGGATGAGGCGGCAGACATCCTGACAGACAGCTATGGCGTGCGCGGCATTGTCACAGCGACCGGGCAAACCATCAACTGTGCGGCATTGGTGGTTGCCAGCGGCACCTACCTCAACAGCAGGGTCATCATCGGAGAGAAGGATTGGCGTTCCGGCCCTCAGTGCCTACAGCCCGCTACCTTGCTGTCCCACAGCCTTCTTGACCTGGGCTTTGAGCTGCGCCGTTTCAAGACCGGCACCCCGGCCCGCATTGACGCGCGCAGCATTGACTTTGACTTGCTGACCCTTCAGCCCGGCGATGATCCGGCAGAAGCTTTTTCTTTCATGACAAGCAGGCCGCCGCGCAACCTGATGTCCTGCTACCTCACCTGGACCAACGAGCATACCCATGCCATCATCCGCGACAACCTGCACCGCTCCCCCATGTTCTCCGGCAGCATCAAAGGCACCGGAGCGCGCTACTGTCCCTCCATCGAAGATAAGATTCACCGTTTTGCAGACAAGGACCGCCACCAGGTGTTTCTGGAACCTGAAGGCGCTGACGGTATTGAGTGGTACGCCCAGGGCTTGTCCTCTAGCCTGCCGGAGGATGTCCAGCGCCCTATGTACCGGACTGTCAGGGGTCTGGAGCGCTGCGTGCTGACCCGGCTGGCCTATGCCATAGAATATGACTGCATTGACCCGACTGAGCTTCGCCCCAGCATGGCTTCGCGCCGGATACCCGGGCTCTTTTTTGCCGGGCAAATCAATGGCACTTCAGGCTATGAGGAAGCCGCTGCGCAGGGCTTGCTGGCCGGCATCAATGCCGCGCGCCATGTCCGGGGTCAGGATGAGGTCATCATCACCCGCGACCAAGCCTATATCGGCGTATTAAGCGACGACTTGAGCAGCAAGGGAGTGGACGAGCCCTACCGCATGATGACCGGACGGGCTGAATACCGCCTGTCCCTGCGCCAGGACAACGCAGACCTTCGTTTGAGCGCGCTGGGCCATCAAATCGGCCTGGCGGACGACGCGCGACTGGAGCGCGCACAGACAAAGCAGCATCAAACGGATGAAATTATTGAGCAAATAGAAAAGGACCGCCTGACGCTTGCGCAAGCACAGCAAGCCAACTACCTTCCCGAAGCCGTCCGTCAGGCGGAAATTGTAATGAAGTACAAGGGGTATTTGCAAAAGGAAGCCGCTCAGATCAAAGAAACTACAGCGCTTGAATCCCTGCGCATTCCCGGGAACATTGATTATCTTTCCATTAGCGCGCTGCGCGTGGAGGCCCGGCAAAAGCTCAACCGTCAGCAGCCGGTCTCTCTGGGACAGGCTGCGCGCATCCCGGGGGTCACCCCGGCAGATGTGGCCGTTCTCTCCGTCTGGCTCAAAAAACTCCGGGAGCAAACCGCCGGTTAAGCCAGGCCCTCTTCCTGCAGACAAGCCTGCAGCATCAAAGCGCACTCGATGCGCTTTTTAAACAGCTCGCAGCCATAGGCATACACCCCTGAAATACTGCCGGTAGCGCGGACGGCATTGGCCGCGCAGCCGCCCGCGCAATACAGCTGCGCCCAGCAATTCCTGCACTCCTGACGGCTGTATAAAGTGTTTGCCGCGAACTTTTCCCGCAGGGCGTGGTTGACAATCCCCTTCTTGAGCGTGCCAATCCTATAGGCGCTGTCACCCACAAACTGATGGCAGGGATATAATTCGCCCTGCGGCGTTACCGCCAGGTATTCAGTGCCTGAGCCACAGCCGCTGAAGCGCTTATGGATGCATGGGCCATTTTCCAAATCCAGTATATAATGATAAAATTCAAAGCTGCGTCCCTGGCGTTTTCTGTTCAGCATTTCCTGCGCCAGTCGTTCATACTGCTCAAACAACGCCGGCAGATCCTCTGCGCGCAATGCCTCAAGGTCATCCGGCGCGGTGACCACCGGTTCCATGGACAACCGGGTAAAGCCCAGATCAGCCATGTGCAGGATGTCCTGCAAAAAATCCAGATTCCTGCGCGTATAGGTGCCACGGATATAGTATTCCCTGTCACCGCGGCGCTTGACGAATTCCTGGAACTTGGGCACGATGGTTTCATAGCTGCCTTTGCCTTTGGCGTCTACCCGATAATGGTCATGCACCTCGCGTCTGCCGTCCAGGCTGAGCACGACATTGTGCATCTCCTGATTGCAAAACTCCATGATTTCCTCATTCAGCAGCATCCCATTGGTAGTCAGGGTGAAGCGGAAGGCTTTGTTGTGTTCGCGTTCCAAAGCACGGCCATAAACAACCGTTTCCTTGACAACTTCCCAATTAAGCAAAGGCTCCCCGCCAAAAAAATCCACCTCCAGATGGCGCCGTGCGCCTGAATTGGCAACCAGAAAATCCAGCGCCCCACGCGCGGTGCCCAGGCTCATCAGCGCAGCCTGTCCCTGATACTTGCCCTGCCCGGCAAAGCAATAGCTGCAAGCCAGGTTGCATACATGGGCTACATGCAGGCACAGCGCCTTGATGGGGCCTTGCGCATCAGGGAGCGGCACGCCGGTATTGAGGTAGGCGCCCGAAGAATACAATTGTCCGGCGCGCACCAGTTCGTCCAACTGATCCATCAGCGCGCCCAGCGTCCCCGGGTTCACCTCGGGGTTGCTCTCGTAACGGCTGAGCAGCTTCCTGATCACCTCATCGCGGCTGTGTTGTTCATACAGTCTGATCGCCTCCAGGGAGACCGGATCCGCTACATGCACAGCGCCGGAAAAGATATCCAGCGCAATGGAAATCCCATTGACTGTAAAGGTGTGAATCATATCGCTCCAAAAAAACCGCCGGTGCAGGCGGTTGATCTCAGTCCTGTATCCATGGGCTGACTATTTTTTCTCCTGCTCGCAGGGCTGGTTGGCCACGCCACAGGAGGTCTTGCAAGCGGACTGGCAGGATGTCTGGCACTCGCCGCAACCGCCAAGCTTCTTGCTCTCTTTCAGGTTCCGGGTCTTCAGGGTTTTAATCTTCATTGTCTTCACCTCATCTGAAATTTCTTGTAGTGTATCCCGTTGACAAAAACCTGTCAAGGATTCGGCGTACCTTATATAAAATGAGCGCGAAGAGACAGTGTTGCCTCAAATAAGAATGAGCGCGAAAAGAGTATGCTGATTGAATGAAAGGGAAAGTATCAATGGCGACAAGAATTGAGGTTACCA
>Ga0255340_1001349_pt1 | contig 32973 bp, 27 predicted proteins | sample wastewater_treat_7_FD_192417 | JGI IMG/M metagenome (GOLD analysis project Ga0255340, IMG submission 192417) | Wastewater microbial communities from Lulu Island WWTP, Vancouver, Canada - plant10 | ecosystem: Engineered > WWTP > Wastewater > Unclassified | place: Canada: Vancouver, British... | reverse complement strand
CCTGGCATAATCGGTCGGCTTCCGCGTCCAGCAATGCGTTTAATGTTTCTTCTACTGTCCCTCTAACCACTTTATCCAGATGCTTGGTTAACTGCTCCTGCTCAATCCGCATAATCTGGCCCGTTTTCCCCCCCCTTGTTTTCCTTTAATGATTTGCTATTCTTCATGTGTAGCCCTCCTTGACGGTATTTTGTTTGTGTCTTTGAACAACCAAACTTTTACCGGATTGAGGGCTACTTCACTACGCTTCAAAATGTGCGAAAAATATTATACGTTATCTACCCTCAAAAGGAACGTGCTGTAAGTAATGGGCGCGCATAATATTATTCCCCTATTTTATATTTATATTGTTTTGGGACTGGCTCAAAAAATATCTTATTGAAAAATTTCAACAGAGCTGCTCTACAAAAAGCAGCGGCAATTTTTTTAAAATCGCCACTGCCCGAAAAATTCATAAATTATTTTTTAAAATGTGTAACTCAAAACAATTCCGCCATAAAAATACGCACTACCCCTGTCCGAAGGATTTGTTGTGCTCTTTAGCCCGCGCCCCTTCATCTCGTATTTCGCGTCGTCAGAAAGAGGAAAAACATAAGATAATGTCGGCGTAATAGTCAGCGTTTTAATAACAGCAACGGGCAGAGACACGGAAAAGACACCATCGTGAAAATTATTAAACTTCTTATCGCCAGCCACCAAGTTTTGGTCAAACTCCGGATAGGTTGCCGCGTCTTCGCTTTTTAAATAGCTCACGCTTACCGCCAATCTTAGGCCAATCTTTTCCTGCAAAGAAAAAGTATGTGATATGCCCAGCGTCGCATACCACTGATGGTAACGATCTATTTCCTTGTAAACGGTTAGCGTAGGAACCAAGAGGGTATCCAGTCCCAGACTGACAAATATTTCCTGAGAATCGAGCAGGTCTTCACCGCCTGCGGCTGAACCGGAAAGACCGTAGTAGATATAACCAATTCCGGCCTGCAAGATGCCAAATTTGCGGGAATAAGAAAGGGTAACGTCCGTTTCCGTAAAATTTGAAGAGTTTTTATGGCCGTCAACCGTGTAAGGCTTAGTATCCAGATTACCCCAAAGACTGGCGGCAAAGCCCCTGTAACTCACCATTATTGAAGGCTGAAGCACAACACTATGGCGCGTCAGTTCTTGTCCTCTCCATATATATGCGGAAAGAATACTCGCGGCAATTTCTCCGCTTATTTTTTCTGCTTGTGTCTCTTCAATTGCCTGAAGCTCATCCGCCGCCCAGGCAAACATTGGTATATATACGCTCAACACTACAAACAGAGCTGTTATTACTAGTATTTTCATCTTTTTCCCCTTATTTTTCTAATTAATAAACTTTAGACACTTCTTCCCTGTTAAAAGCGCGATGCTTAAAAAAGCGCTTGGTCAAATATTGAATTTACAATTAATTGATCAGATAAGCGTAACCTCAGCCGATGGCCGTGCCGCCTCTTTCCCCGCTGCTGATACGGATGCATTCATGTAAATCAATCACAAATATTTTTCCGTCACCAAGACTTCCCGTGCGCGCGCCTTTGTTGATGGCCGTGATCGCCGGCTCAACAAAACTTTCATTGACAGCAATATCCAGTCTTACTTTATTTAGCAGACCGCTTATTTCCTTGGCGCCGCGGTAAATTTCCGTGATGCCTTTTTGACGCCCCTGACCCAACACATTCGTGACCGTCATCAAATTTACCCCTACAACTTCAAGCTCTCTTTTCACCGCCTCAAGTTTATGATGCTGAATAATAGCGATTATTAATTTCATGATATCCTCCTATTCAATCACGGTGTAAGCAGCTTCGCTTTGTTGAGTTAAATCCAGGCCGATGAGTTCATTTTCTTTTTCAACCCTCATGCCGATGACAGCGTCAACAATCTTGTAAAGAATAAAGGTCATCGCGACGGCAAAAGTCATGGCGACAAGCACCAACAAACCCTGAACGAGAAACTGTTGAAGATTACCGAATAAAACACCGGTTTTACCGCCGAAAGCTTCTTGCGCGAAGATTCCGACCGCTATGGTGCCGAAGATACCGCCAATTCCATGCACGCCGAAAGCGTCCAGAGAATCGTCATATCCCATTTTTCCCTTAACGACCGCCACTGCGAGATAACATAAGCCGCCGGCCATGGCTCCGATTACAATAGCGCTTAAAGGACTGACAAAACCGCAAGCCGGTGTGATTGCGACCAAGCCGCCGATCGCGCCGGTCACCACGCCCAAAACCGTGGGTGACCCATTGTGCCACCATTCCACAAGCATCCAGATAAGCGCCGCCGCCGCAGTCGAAACTTGAGTGACCACAAGAGCCTGAGCAGCCAGTCCGTTTGCCGCCAGTGCAGAACCCGCATTAAATCCGAACCAGCCAAACCACAGAAGCGCGCCACCCAAAACGGTAAAAGGAAGGTTATGCGGCCGAATCGGCTTATGATTATAACCAATTCGTTTGCCCAGAAGTATTGCCAGAACCAGAGCAGATATTCCCGAACTGACATGCACAACAATGCCTCCGGCAAAATCCAAAGCACCCATCACTCCCAGCCAACCGTTTTTATTCCAGACCCAGTGCGCGAGCGGATCATATACAAATGTTGACCACAAAATAATGAACACCAAAAAAGCGGGAAACTTCATTCGCTCCGCGAAAGCGCCGGTCATAAGTGCCGGCGTAATAATGGCAAACATCGCCTGGAAGATCATAAAGGCGTAATGAGGAATGGTTGTACCGTAATCAGCGCTGGGAGCGGTGCCGACTCCGGCAAGCCCCATCCAATCCAGATTGCCGATAATCCCATGAAAAGAAGGACCGAAGGCCAGTGAATATCCCAGCAATACCCACTGCAAACTTATGACACAGACAATGACAAAGCATTGCATCAAAATAGACAGTATGTTTTTACGCCTTACCAATCCCCCGTAAAAGAATGCCAGTCCGGGTATGGTCATTAACAAAACCAACGCGCTAGCAGTAAAAACCCATGATGTATCCCCCGAATTCATATCAACCACCTCCAAAATTGCATTGCGACTTCTCTTGGAGCAATGATGATGCCAAACCTGCAGAGAGTCGCTTAGTCATTGAAATCATTCATGTACCCGCAGAAATACATTATCTGCTATTTGTACAATCTTGTATTATTCAGAAAAACGGTGGCCTAAAATGTGATTAAATTTTATCTTCCACTGTAAGACGAGGCAGTACAAGAAAGACGGTAATTGTTCGGTGCGCGCCGACATGATAAAAAACAAAAAAGAGACATACACTAGCTTTTTTAACCAGTATGTTGAATACTAACCAAATCGGAACAAAAAAACATTATTGGCACAAAAGTTGATATAATGATTCAAAAGAGGTTTAAAAAACTTCTTTTGGATTTCAGATTAAAACATTGCCGAGGTAAGCATTCTTGCTGTAAAGTATCGGCAAAATTTGTTTTTTGAAGATATTTGTCATTATCCGGAATCGATCAGCAAACGCTGTGAAATGATATTATGGTGAACAATTTTGTACCATAATCAATAAGGACAAACACATCATGGCACCTTTTATCAACATCAGCACAGGAATCAGTGGTTTGGATGAGATACTCAACCATCTACAAATGGGCGATAATGTCGTTTTTCAAGTTGACGACATTGATGATTACAAAAAATTCGTGGGGCCTTACGCCCAAGCCGCGCTGGCCACTAATCATCGTCTTGTTTATATGCGTTTTGCCAATCATCCTCATCTTCTGGAAGAAAATAAACAAACCAAAATTTATAAACTCAACGCCAATAAGGGATTCGAATTTTTCTCTACGCAGGTGCATAATATCATCCGAAACGAAGGACAAAACGTGTTTTATGTATTTGATTGTTTATCTGATCTGTTGATGTCTTGGGCAACGGATCTCATGATTGGCAACTTCTTTGTCATTACGTGTCCTTATCTGTTTGAATTGAACACGGTCGCCTATTTCGCGATTCTGCGCAGCAGACATTCCTTCAAGACCGTGGCACGTATCCGAGAAACAACACAGGTGCTTCTGGACATATATAATAACAATGGCAAAATCTGCGTTCATCCGATCAAGGCGTGGAAACGTTACACGCCGACAATGTTCTTACCGCATATCATGGACGGCGAAAATTTCATTCCGCTCCTAAACAGCGCAGATACGGCCAGCATCCTGTCTTACCTGACAGACAAAAACGCCACCGGCGGCGTGCGCAATCTAGATTACTGGGACCGCATCTTTCTCCAAGCCAATAATATTCTGGAAAACCCGAAAGCGGTTCAGGAAAGACAAGATATGGTGGAAACCCTCTCGCGCGTGTTGATTGGACGGGAAAAAAGAATGCTTTCGCTGGTAAAAGAATACTTCTCTCTCGAAGACTTGCTGGAAATAAAAAAGCGGCTAATCGGCACGGGCTTCATTGGCGGCAAATCCGTGGGCATGCTGCTGGCACGTAATATCCTACGCCAGGATCCGACGTTTGATTGGGATACCGAACTTGAATTGCACGACTCCTTCTATATCGGTTCGGATGTTTTCTACTCATATATGGTGCAAAACGGATGGTGGAAATTGTTGATGGCGCAAAAAACAGATGAAGGCTATTTTGAAGTAGCCAAAGAGCTTAAAAGCAAAATGATTCATGGAGTTTTCCCCGACGAAGTGAAGGAACAATTCCAGCTTATGCTGGAATATTTCGGGCAATCACCAATTATCGTACGCTCGAGCTCTCTTCTGGAAGACGCATTCGGCAACGCTTTCGCCGGTAAATACGAAAGCTACTTCTGTCCCAATCAGGGAACGCCCGAAGAACGTTACCGACATTTTGAAGAAGTCGTCCGCAAAATATTTGCTTCTACCATGAATGAAGATGCGCTGACCTACCGGCGGCAGCGCGGCCTGGCGCAACAGGACGAACAGATGGCTCTTCTGGTACAGCGCGTCTCCGGCTCACACCGCGGCACCTATTTTTTCCCCGACCTGGCGGGTGTCGGCTTATCTTATAACACATTCGTCTGGCAAAAGGGCATGGACCCGAAAGCAGGCATGCTGCGTCTTGTCTTTGGCCTGGGGACAAGGGCGGTCAACCGGGTGGAAAATGATTATCCCCGGATTGTTGCACTGGATGCGCCGCTGATCAAACCCTTCGTGAATCAAGAAGATATGTACCGCTTTACCCAAAAAGAAGCTGACATTCTGAATCTGGAAGATAACGAGTTTAAAACATTGCCGGTGCAGAATCTTCTTAATGAAAAAAGCGAAGCGCATCTTAATTTGCTGGCCTCACACGACGCGGCCGCAAATGAATACATGCAGTCGCTTGGCCGTTCACCGCAGGATGTGTGGGTGCTAACTTTTGATGAGTTGCTTTCGACGACACCGTTTGCACAAACAATGTCCAGGATGCTCAAAACCCTCGAATCCATTTACCGTTATCCGGTCGACATCGAGTTCACTGTCAATTTCGATGCGGAAGGGAAAATGCGAATAAATCTTTTACAATGCCGCCCCTTCCAGACCAAGGGTCATTACAGCCGCGTGGAACTTCCGGAGAAAATCGTCAAATCGAAAATCTTAATCAGGCAGGAAGCAAACTTCATGGGTGGCAGCGTTTATCAAGCCATTTCACGCATCATTTATATTCATCCGCAAAGCTACGCCGCCTTGAACCTTTCGGAAAAATTCGAAGTGGCGAGACTCATAGGTAAACTCAACCGTCAGATAGGACATCGCGAAGCTACGCCTACGGTTCTTCTGGGGCCGGGCCGTTGGGGAACCACAACCCCCTCCATGGGCGTTCCGGTCAAATTTTCCGAAATTAACAATGTTACCGCCATCGGCGAGATCGCCTATCAGGACGGTGATTTAATTCCCGATTTATCCTTTGGTACGCACTTTTTCCAAGACATGGTGGAAATGGACATATTCTACATGGCTATCTATCCGGATAGAAATGATGTTATCTTCAATACCGCCTGGATGGAAAAACAATTGAATATTTTAGCAGATTTGATGCCGGATTACGCCCATTTTGCGGATGTGGTGCGTGTTTATGACGTGCGCACCAAGGATCTACGGCTACTTTCGGATATCGTCACACAAAAAATGATTTGCTTTTTGGGAAAATAAAAATCTGTCTTACCGTTTAAATTGTCTAAATTATCAGATTCTCCTGTTAATACCGCTTTGGAAAATAAACTCCTATTGTCTTGACACAAACCCCTTTCTCATATAAACACACTCATCAATCACACAATTTTCGCACATTTTGTCCACTGCTTTTTACAGCAGTTTAGTATAATATTACGCCAGCGTGGACAATTATCATATTCTTGTAAATAATTAAAATAATTATGGAAGTTGTGTGATGTCCTCATTCAAGACCAAAAATAATTATCCCACACAAATTAATCTTTTCGAGCTGTCGGAAACCATAACGGCCAACATAGGCGTTGGTGTATACATTGTCCAACAGGGTAAATTTGTTTATACAAGCCCTATATACAGAAAGCTTACCGGATACACAGAGCATGAGCTTATCGGTGTCAATTCACTCGAATATGTCCATCCTGAAGATAAAGACAAAGTCAGACAACAAGCAATTAAATGCCTTAAAGGAGAATCATCGGACAGTTACGAATATCGATATATCAAGAAAAACGGCGAAATAATGTGGATTCTAGAAATGATTACTTCCATCGTTTATCATGGAAAACGCGCCGCCTTGGGGAGCTTCATGGATATAACCGCGCGCAAACATATGGAAGAGGCATTAAGGCAATCTGAGGAAAGATACCGCACAGTTATAGAAGACATCGAAGAAGGTTATTATGAAGTTGATCTCCAAGGCAATTTCACTTTTGCCAGTGATTCAATTTGCGCAACTTTGGGATATCCGCGAGAAGAATTAATCGGCATGAGCTACAAAAACTACGTACCCAACGAGCAGTTTGATTACGTTTATAATATTTTCAAAAAAGTCTACGAAACAGGGAAACCGATAAAATCATACTCTTTAATTAATATACGCAAAAACGGAGAGCGCATTCATGTTGAAGATTCAGTGGCTCCTCTCAGCGACAAAAATGGAAAAATCATCGGATTTAAAGGAATTACCCGTGACATCACCCAACGCAAACAAATGGAAGAAGCCCTGCGCCAGAGCGAAGAAAAATACCGCAATATTCTGCAGAGCATCCAGGAGGGGTACTTTGAGCTTGACCTTGCCGGCAACTACACTTTTGTCAATGACGCCAATTGCAGACTACTCGGCTATTCCAGAGAAGAATTAACCGGAATGAACTACCGGCAGTTTCAAGATGAAAATACTGCAAAAAAAACACGCCAAATCTTCTCAGAAGTTTACAAGAAAGAAGAACCTATCCAACTATTAGACGTAGAAATCATCAGAAAAAACGGAAGCAAAGCCTTCAATGAAATTTCAGTGTCCCTTCTTAAAGACAAACAAGGTAAGGCGACGGGATTCAGGGGAATTAGTCGTGACGTCACCGTGCGGCGGCAAATGGAAGAAATGATCCGGCAATCGGAAGAAAAATACAGAACCATTATTAACGAAGTCGATGAGTGGTATTTCGAAATCGATCTTGCGGGCAATGTCATTTTCGTCAATGACGCCATTGTCCGTAGCGTCGGTTATCCACCGGAAAGATTAATCGGTCTCAACTATAAGTCATTCACAAGTGAAGAACGGTCCGGTGAGGTATTTAAAATTTTCCGCCAAGTTTACGAAACGAGAGAACCAATAAAAAACTTCCCTTATGAGTTTGTCCTGCCCGACGGCAAAATAACTTTTTTCGAACTTTCCGTTTTCCCCAAGCTGGACGACCAAGGCAAGGTTGTCGGTTTCCGCGGAGTGGGCCATGATGTAACGGAACGCAAACGAACAGAAGAACAGCTTAATTACATCGCCACCCATGATCTCCTTACCGGTCTTCCCAACAGAATGTTACTGATGGACCGACTTAAAATGGCCACTGCTCAGGCCAAAAGAAACGCTCAAAAACTCGCCCTGATGATGTTGGACCTTGATAACTTCAAAAATGTCAACGATTCTCTGGGCCATATGGTTGGTGACAAATTGCTCAAAGAAATATCTCTTCGCCTGACCGGGCGCCTCCGCCAGAACGATACCATTTGCCGCCTGGGCGGAGATGAATTCATCATTCTGCTACCAGCGATAGAAAGGGTTGAAGACGCGGTTGAGGTGGCAAAAATAATTTTAGAATCTTTTGAGCAGTCATTTATCTGCAATGACCATTTAATAAATTCCAGTATCAGTATCGGTATTGCCATTTATCCCGATGATGCGCAGGATATAGACGTCTTAATGAAGAATGCCGATATGGCCATGTATTACGTTAAGGCGCATGGCCGAAACGGTTATCATCTTTTCTCTTATACCAACAACAAACAATTCAGCCAAACTATTCAATAACAAATCATTAACCTAAAACAATCAGAGCATCAACCACCACCGGTTTTCCTCGCGAAATAATCACCGGATTCAAATCTATTTCCCGAATATGTTCAAATTCAAGGCCAATGCGTCCGATGGTGATAAGCATACTGGCAAGTATTTTAGCATCCACAGCTTCCATGCCGCGAAAAGAATCAATAATTTTATGGCCTCTTATCTCGCGCATCATTTCTAAGGCGTCCCTTTCCTCCAACGGAGCCTTACGAAAAGAAACGTCTTTAAGAATTTCCGTAAAAATCCCCCCTAAACCGAACATCACGCAGGGACCAAACTGGTCATCACGCGTCAAGCCCATAACCAGTTCTCGGCGTCCTTCAACCATTTCCTGCACCAAAACAGCGCCGTTATGGACACCAAGCCTCTTTTTAATTTCATCAAATGCCTCCAGCGCTTCATTATCATTGCGAACATCGGCGCGGATCAATCCCTTTTCTGTCTTATGCGCTATTTCAAAGGAGCATCCCTTAATCACGAGAGGATAACCTATCTGCCGGACCGCTTCTTTCAGTTCACTTTTGTGCTCCACGATAATCTCGCGTGTTACAGGCAAATCGTAAGAAGCCAACACCCGCTTTGCTTCATATTCGGAAAGACAATTTCGTCCTTCCCCTAAGGCCAAATTAATTATTTTTGACGCCGAATCTTTACTCATACCGCTCCCTTTTTTCGTAGTAAGTATTTACGTGTCCCACCGCACGAATCGCTTCGTACAAATCATCAAAAACAGGCAAACCTCGCGAGAGAAATTCCCGGCGGGCCAGTGCCAGCATCTCAACGATATCCAGGTCATCCATTCCCTTTTTGGGATTAGCCAAAACAATAACAAACGGCTTTTTGGTTTCCTTCACCACAGCACTAAGAGCTTCGGCCAGTTCCCGATAAGGCGTGACCTGCGCTACCGGCTTGCCTATCATGCGCGTCATTGTTTTATAATGATAAAGAAGGGAAATTATTATTTGCAGATCTATTTGCTCATCAACAGCCACCGTGCGCAGCACTTCTTTTAAAATCTTCGGCTCAACATAAGGATTGGCTACGTCAATAGGGTTTGTTCCGCTGGAGCCGGGTTTAGGCAATAACTTTTCTACACGCTCTCTTATGTTTTGTGAAAGAGGAGGAACTTCCATCCCAAAATTTTCCGCCGCATCGCAAGCGGTAACACCGAGAGCGCCACCGCCGCCCACCACAGAAATATTTTTATAAACTCCCTGCGGCAGAAAACAAAAAGCCAGACAGGCTTCTGCCAGTTCTTTCAAGTCCTGGACCTGTATTGCATTGACCTGCCTTAAAACCGATTGCCAGATAAGACGACTTCCGCCCATCGACGCTGTATGAGTCACAATCATCCTTTTTCCAGCAGAAGAAAGTCCTCCTTTGCAAACAACAACCGGTTTTTTTCCCGTTGTGTTTTTAATGGCCCCGAAAAAATCATCACCGTTTTTAACACCTTCAACATACATGCCGATTACCCGCGTTTCCTGATCATCAGCAAAATAGGGGAGAAGGTCCATTTCCCGTAAATCAGCACCGTTACCGAAGCTAACCACTTTGCTAAACTCAAGTCCCATCCATTTTCCTTTATGGGCCAAGTCAATGGCCATACCGCCGCTCTGAGACAAAAACGCGACCGGGCCGCTCTGACGTGATAAATCATGACCTGGCAGCATCGTCAAGCCACTGCGGGGGCAATAGATACCGAAGCAATTCGGTCCCACCACGCGGATTCCCTTCTTTGCAATTTCACGGACTTCATTTTCCAGCAATAGACCTTCTTCGGTACCCAATTCGCTAAAGCCCGCGGAAAGAATTTCCGCACCCGCCGCGCCTTTTTTCCTGCACGCTTCAAGTGCAGCGGGCACCTCTTTCGCCACCACAGCAATAATAGCAAAATCGATTGTGCCGGGAATATCTTCAACCTTCCGATAAAAATCCAAACCGGCAAAATTTCCACCTTTAGGATTGACGGGAAATATTTCGCCCTCAAAGCTCATCGCCCGGAGAGCCATCAGCATACCAATACCAAAACCACGGACGCTGCCCTCGGCGGAAACACCGACAATCGCCAGTTTTTTCGGATGAAATATCCTTTCGAAATCTATTGTTGTTGTCTTTTTACCTTTTTTATCCATCGTTTTAACTTTATTCACACAGCGTTCTTTTCCGCTGCCGTAATCCATGTCCTTAATTACGGATTGTTTAAGCGATTAACGCGCAATCCTGCCCTGTGCGTATTTCACCGCTGCTTCAATGAATTTTTTGAATAGCGGATGCGGTTTCGTGGGACGCGATTTGAATTCTGGATGAAACTGACAGCCCACAAACCACGGATGGTCCTTTATTTCCACAATTTCCGCCAAAAGGCCATCCGGCGAAACTCCTGTTATACGCAAACCTTTATCCATCAACTTCTTTTTATACTTATTATTAAATTCATATCGGTGACGATGACGCTCGGAAATCTCTTTTTGCTCGTACGCGGCATGGGCAAAAGAATTGGATTTCAGCACGCACGGCCACGCCCCCAACCTCATCGAAGCACCTTTTTCCTTCACTTCGCTCTGCCCGGGAAGCAAGTCAATGACCGGATACGGCGTTTGAGCGTCAAATTCGGAACTGTTAGCCTTATTTAATTTGCATACATTTCTGGCATATTCCACCACCGCCATTTGCATGCCCAGACAAATTCCCAGATAAGGGATTTTGTTTTCCCGCGCGTACTGCGCGGACAAAATCATGCCTTCTATGCCACGGTTACCGAATCCGCCTGGCACCAAGATGGCATCAACATCGGCGAGACATCTAGCTGCTCCCTCTTTTTCCACCTTCTCGGAGTCAACAAATTTCAAGCTTACACGGCAATCATTGGCAATGCCACCGTGAACCAGTGCTTCATTGAGGCTTTTATATGAGTCGGTAAGATTAATGTATTTCCCCACAATGGCCACACAAACTTCCTGCGCGGGTTTCTGAAACTTGCTGACGACTTCTTCCCAAGCTTGCAGATGTGGCCTGCCCGTCCAGATATTTAGCAAATCAACGATTTTATCGTCCAATCCTTCTCGATGAAAAATAAGCGGCACCTCATAAATACAGCCGACATCTTTCGCGGTGAAAACAGAAGATACTTCCACATTGCAGAACAAAGCTATTTTAGCTTTAATGTCTTCGGATAGAAAATTTTCCGTCCGGCAAAGCAGAATATCCGGCTGGATACCTATTTCACGCAGTGCTTTCACGCTGTGCTGAGTAGGTTTTGTTTTTACCTCTCCGGCTGTTTTGATAAAAGGGACCCAGGTTAAATGAATGAATATCGCGTTTTGTTTTCCTGCTTCATTACGAAACTGACGGATTGCCTCCAAAAAAGGAAGGCTTTCGATATCACCCACTGTTCCGCCAATTTCCACAATGGACACGTCATAGCCTTGAGCTGTGGCCGCTATGAATTCTTTAATTTCGTTAGTGATATGAGGAATGACTTGGACAGTTTTCCCCAAATAATCGCCGCGCCTCTCTTTATTGATGACGGAATAATAAACCTGGCCGGCGGTGAGATTATTGCCTTTCCCCATGCTTGTGGAAGTAAATCGTTCATAATGTCCCAAATCGAGGTCCGTTTCCGCTCCATCATCGGTCACAAATACTTCACCGTGCTGAAAAGGGTTCATTGTCCCGGGATCAACATTAATGTAAGGGTCAAGCTTTTGATTGGTAACCTTGAGTCCGCGACACTCCAACAATGCTGAAATGGATGCCGCAGCCAAACCCTTTCCCAAAGAAGAAAGCACTCCGCCAGTGATAAAAATAAATTTCGTTTTCATTTCTTCTCCTCAACAATATCTTCCAGCGCTCGAACAAAATATCGGTATAAATAGCCGTGGCATGTTTCAATCAACTTGCTGAACATACCGCATGATGCGGCCAGCCAAATTTTCCACTGTTTCACTGAACAAATCGGCAAGCGGAATTTTTTCTAAATATTCGTCTTGCCAGATTATGTTGTACTCATTAACCATGTTACGAATATCATTATAACGGTGACCTAATACCTCTTTCTTTTCATTCAGCGACAAAAGATTATTGTATTCAATATGCAACAAAAACAATTTCTCCACAAATCCTTTTTCACCCAATAAAGGCATGACTAAAATAGGCGCACCATCAGCCCTGCCTTTGCCGATATAGATATCACCAGTGCTTACAATAGTTTTTTTCGTTCCCATCAACAAGTTGGAAGACTCAGCGCGGGATTTCATTTGAAGGGCGACCCCACCCCTTTCTTTCAAGTTTATAGTCGATTTATCAGTTGGTTTCCCTTCTTTATCGAGATTGTTTACGTCATAAACCGTGTAACCTTTTACGGTTAAAACCGCCGGCTGTATTCTGCTGATAAATAAAATATTTTTATAAGTCAAATTTTTGACAACAAACTTCATTTTCCCCATCGCCTCAAAAACAACTCCGGTTAAAGCTTTCTCTTTACGGCTCGTGCCCACGGTAACCGTTTTGGCCTGATGGCGAATTGCGTCTATCGGACGCGTCAGTTCGTCAATCGCCCTTCCCACTGTCACGTCCAACAAGTCCAGCGGCGAAATAAAGTTATTTTCACTTTTGAATTCATGATAAAAATCTTCGAGCGGCAATTTCCCGGCCGCGTATTTCAGTAACAGGGCCAAATCGGAAATCGTTTTTACACCTAGTAAATTAAAGGCTCCATCGTTACGCTTCGCATTAAAGGTCTGATAGAAATCATTAATCAAATAGCGTAAGCGCACATCGTTGATCCTGTCATAAATCGTATAATCGGATTTCGTCTGTTCACTCATGACGGAATTCAGGCGGTTGCGGAATTCCCTAAAAATCTGCGCTTCTTCATCTATGGCGCAGGCAGCATAGTAACCCCATAAATGCCCGGCGAACGCGTTGAGAATTACAGAAAGATTACCTGACGCGGCCGGTATTCCAATTACCGCATCAGCAATTTTATCAAACCGTTTGTCGCCTTCTTGGGCAAAAACAACTACCGCGGCTTTATGTGCCTTGAAAATAGCCACGTCCTTGGCAATATCTTCCATAACCGGCTGAGGATTACCGGCGGCACAGACTAAAATTAAAGGTTCCGCGGATAAATCGATATGTTTCTTGTTTTCTATGATATCGACAGAAATGGTTTTATAACAAAGTTCGCTCAACTTTATTCTTATTTCGTCGGCCGCCGCCTTGTTTGGTCCGCTGCCCACTACCGCCCAATACTTTTTAGATATGGTTTTCCCTACGGAAGCGGCGATTTCACTTCTTTTTTCAAATACACGTACCATCAGTTGCGGTATTTCTTCCAGATTTTTCAACTCCGAAGCGATAAAATCATTGCTTTTCGTTTTCATCAGCTGCGCAAAAAACAGCGCCAATATCTGGCCAGCGATAATTTGAGAATAAAAAGCCTTCGTAGAAGCCACTGACATTTCAACATCCCGGCCGTCACTTGTGTAAAACACGCCGTGCGATTTAACCGTAATATCCGATTGCCTCCTGTTCACAATAGAAATGATGTAGGCTCCTCTTTCTCTGGCCATCGATACCGCGCGGTTTGTGTCGGTGGTTGTTCCGGATTGACTGATCGGTATAACCATTGTATCGGACAAATCATCCTTGAGCAAAAAACCGCTCATTTCCGATGCCACTCTGGCATTTACGCGGATATTTGCGCCGCGCAGATACATTTCCAGAATATCGGCTATAGCGAATCCGGCAACAGCCGCCGTCCCGTGACCGATGACAACAATATTTTTTATCGAACCGTTTTCGAGACCGGAACACACATTTTCCGGAACAATGTCCAGGCCTAAATTAAACATCACCTGCGGGAATGATTCGTTTTTCGGAGACACAAAATATTTCCCGCGCAAAGTTCGTTTTACGGAATCAGGAGACTGGGATATTTCTTTGAGAAAGAAATGTGGATAATCTCCCCGGTCTATATCGCGCGTCGTGATCTGGGCCTTTTTCACATTACTCTGCTCTAAAGTAACCGGAGTGCCGTCATAATGGCTTACCTTAATTCCCGCCAAAGCGCCCGGTGAATTCTGGTCTAAAATAAAAATCTGTCCCCGCGTCCCTCGTTCCCCATTTGCGCTTTCTTCTCCGTTCATTTGAATGAAATCAGGCGTCACTTCGACAAGCCCGTAAAGTTCCGAAGAAAACATATACTGATCGGGACTGATGCCGACATAAATCGCCTGTCCGCTGCCTTTGAGCGCCAAAAATATTTTACCGGGTTCCAGGTCGCTGGCCATCGCGATAGCGTGTGAACCTTCAAAATCGTTCACAGCTAGGCGAAAAGCCTCGTCCAAAGAATAAGCCGCCAAAAGATATTTCTCTATCTGCAAGGGTATAATTTTCGTGTCCGTAGTGATTTCAGGATAAATCAATTCGCCGTTTTTTTCCAACTCGGCACGCAATACCGCGTAATTATCAATATCACCGTTTAAAACAACATTAATCTGGGCTTTCGCCTGCCGGTAATACGGAAAATCCTGTTGTATCCGATTCAGCCTGTTGTTATTTACCGGGTGACAATTCTCCTGAGTAATCGAACCGACGGAAGCCCAACGCGTATGTGTGAATGCCGTCTCGCAAATTGTTTCATGCTTCGCGAATTGATACAATATTCGGTCACTTCTAATCGCTTTTCTCAAATCGCAAACATTCTTGCCCAATTCACCAACAATAGAAAAAGTTTTATAGGTAAAAGATACATTAAACTTTTTTTCTCCCTTGTTTGGATTTTCGGACGACACATAGATTGAACCGTGGAGGAGATCGCCATGCCGGGTGCGACTCAGATAGTCATCATACAGATTGTTTTCTCTCAACGCGGAAATTATTTTTTTCAAAACATCGTCATTTTTCAAAGAAAAACTTATTTGAAGGCCAGCCGAATCCCTGCCGCGCACTTCCAAACGATCGAGCGCATTGAGAAGAAGGTTGATTTTCCGGTATTTTTTGAACGCCGACGGATTTAACGCGCCGACTTCATCAACTCCTGCCAATTCATTGATTTTATCAAAATTATCCAGAACATCTTTTTTCAATGACCAATAAATGTCTTTGAGTAAAATAACCCGGCTGTTTACTGTTTCCAAATCAGCGGAAGTAAATTTAACGGCGTTATTTTCAAGCAGTTCTTCCTCTTTGTCTAAAAACGTTTTCATGCGGGCGGATATGTCGGAAAGCTTCCTTGTCCCGGGTATTTGAAAAAAAAGATATTGCTGGGCTTTTTCGCTTTTGAGTTTCAGAACGGCTTTTTCCAAAGATTGTACGGTTTCCGCCCCACACAAATAATCCCCCAGCGTGATTTCCTTATTCAGCACTTTTTTCAGATTTTGGCTTTCAACATTCCGCCAAATTATTCGCAACTCTTCATCGGCAGTAAATTCTTCTTTGCTGTTTTGTCCCGGCAGCAGGGTCATCAATCCGGCGAAACCGCAATTGATTCGGAAAGGGAGGAACGGAAAAAAAATGATGGCGGGACCGCGGATATCCGAAGGGCTTTTTCCAATAAATATTTTGCAGTCGCGGACAAAAGCCCTTATTTTTTTTATTATTTTTTCAGCTGACATTTTTATTGTTTTTTACGCTGATAAATACTTAGGCAACCCGAAATAGTGCTCTGAACAATATCATTCAACCACGCACTACCCCTTTGCGCTTGTAAGGGGGTAAGCAATTTAACCGCTTCCAGATACGTTTTGAATTTTCCTGACTGCTTTTTCACTATTTTAAGGAAAGATTCTTTTCTCTTCAAAGATATATTTTCTTCATTTCCTTTTAAAAGGTATTCTTCCATTGCTGGCCAATTTTTCAGAAACTGATCCTGCGAACGCCAGGCTTTAACGGAAAATATTCTTTTTATTTCCTTTTCTCTGGTCGCCGCTTTTTCCAAATTCTTCGCAAAAATTCTCAGTTGCACAATTCTCTCCGTCAAGGCACCCTCCAAAACCTTCTGGCTCCCGGCATATAAATCATCACCGTATTTCTCGCGCACAAAGAAACCGTGGCGAACATATCTGTACCACTGTCGCAGAGCCAGCAAATTGGCCACATATAAAATGTTGGAGGTGACCTTATGGCTTACGTCTCCATAGAGTCCGGGGTAAAATTTTTTGGAAGAAGCCGGCTTTGGGGGATGCGACACAATCATCCCTTCCTTCAGACAATCCGTGCGGCATACGACACCCGCCGAAATAACCGTGCCATAGGCAATTTGCACCGGTCCCGCGATTGCCCCCTGCCCGCCCAAAAAAATCGGTGCCTCGCGCAGCATGACACCTCGCGGCACATCGCCGATAAGAGAAGGCGTCGCTTTGTCCTGTTGGGGAGTGTAATTGAAATGAACGTAAGAACTGCCTACTTCGCTGTGATTTTTGCGGCTCGTCCCCCCCCCCATCAGGCAATCACAAAAATTAACCAAGCTCCCCAGGGTAACAAAGGGAAACAGGATTGTTTGCTTTAAGCCGACAGAATGATTACCGCCGACTTGTTCTTCCAAAAGGCATCCGGAACGCACCTGGGCGTTGCTTCCAATGACCACATTGTCCAGAAAAACGGACTCAGAAAAATATCCGCCCTTCAACTCCACACCATTTCCTAATTGACAGTTAATCAGGACTACCGGAGCTTCATAGCCCAGCTTTACATTCGGGGAAATCAAGGTTTGTTCCCCTTTTATCCTTGCCGCGCCGTAAATTATTAAAGAAGCGTCTATCTTATCCAGATTTACTTCTTCGCCGATTTCCACAGAAAAAGGGGCCGTCATCCGTACCCCTTTTTTCAAGAGCAGTTTAACCTTTGTGGGCAATGTTTTGCTTTTTTCCAATATTTCAATCATAAACTATTTTATCGCGTTTATTTTTTCTTTTCACAATCAATGCCAAGTTTAGCCATTTTATCGGTAAAAGTATTGCGGTTTATGCCCAGAAACAATGCCGCCGAACTCTTTACATAATTCGACCTGCGCAGCGCGATTTTAAATAATCCTTTTTCCACTATAGACATTACTTCCTCGTAAAGTTTGCTTTTGCGGCCTCCCGATTCGGACAAAATTGTAACGATATCTTCAAGCTTTTTTTCCATTATTTCTTCGACTGCTGAGTATGGCGTTTCTTTCACCTTAAGAACCACTTTTGATTTTTTCTGCTTCTTTGACCGCGTTTGCATGAGCCTCCCCACAATAAAAATAAATTCAAATAAATTTCAAGCGCGTTGGCGCAAAATACCGCTTGAGCCGGTCTACACCGGCAATAATCTTAAAAAGATAATAATAACAATAATCAAAATCGTGACATAACTCATCACAATGAGAGAAAGTCTTTCGACCGGTTGCTCCAGGTATTTTCGAACTTCCGGTTCCACTTTTTCCTCACCCAGTTTTTCCGCAATCAGGCGGGCAAGCATTGAGTGTTTTTCCATCAAATTAGAGAAAAAATAAAATCCTTTGGTTGTGGTCAACAAAAAATAAACTTTTTTACCCAGCTCGACTATGCCAAGGTGGGTAATTTCCGCCCAGGAAAATTCTTTTTTGCGAAAAAACTTTTTCATCATCAGTTTTTCTTCCGCCACGATTACCTCTCTCTTCGTGGCTTCAATGCCGACGATTAAAACAATTATAAAGAAAAGGGCGGCGGTTATCTTTCCCCACATTTGAGTGTCGAACATGCTCAGCACAAACAATAAGAAAAGCAGTACAATTATCGCCCATAAAGGAATAAGAAAAGCCTGGCGAATTTTAAAAATATTTTGTTGCATTTATTTACCCGGATGCTTTTTTCTAAGGGATTTATTGTTTTCTGATAAAAGTTCCGCTTTTGCCACCGGTTTTTTCCATCAGCATTATTTCTCCGATGACCATCGCTTTATCGGCTGCTTTGCACATATCGTAAACAGTCAAAGCGGCCGCACTCACTGCCGTCAACGCTTCCATTTCCACGCCCGTCTTACCGATCGATTTTACTTCAGACTCAATGATAACACATGAATTTTTATGGTCAATTTCCAGGTTCACATCTATGGCCGTCAGCTCCAGCGGATGGCAAAGAGGAATCATTTCGCTCGTTTTTTTCGCCGCCATAATGCCTGCTATTTTAGCGGTCCCCAAAACATTGCCCTTGGTCATTTGCCCCATTTCAATTAAATCCAGTGTCGCTTTTTTCATCATCACCCGGCCGTGGGCTTTTGCTCTGCGGCTGGTCGTCGCTTTTACCGTGACATCGACCATCTGCGCCTGATTTTTATTATTGATGTGAGACAATTTACGCATGGCGGTTACTTAAGCGAAATTTAAATATCGAATCAAGCAATTTTTGTTTGCGCGAACTGTAGCACAGGGATACGGTTGAGTCAAGAACAGCAAAATTTTTAACCCTATTAAAAATTCTTGATATAAACATACTTATTAGCTAATATTTTTTAAACTACTTACATTCATTAATCTGCAGGAGTGATGCGATGTTTGTTAAAATATCCAGCATGAGCATCATTGGCATGGAATCATATCCCGTTTTTGTTGAAGTGGACATATCGCAGGGATTGCCGCAATTTGCCACTGTCGGTTTGCCGGACACCTCGGTGAAAGAAAGCCGCGACAGAATCAAGGCCGCCATCAAAAATTCCGGCTACCGTTTTCCGCGTGCTCACGTGACCGTCAATCTTGCCCCCGCCGACATAAAAAAAGAAGGCACCGCATTTGATTTGCCCATCGCCGTGGGAATCCTTGCCGCGGAAGAATTAATCAAGGAATCATCCACGCGAAATTGTTTTTTCATGGGAGAACTTTCTCTCGATGGCAGCATCAAAAGAGTCAACGGCGTCTTGACCGCGGCTTTTAAAGCCAAAGAAATGGGCATTGCGGCGGCTTTTGTTCCCGAAGAAAATGCTTTGGAAGCAGCCATGGTGGAAGGCATAAATGTTCACGGCGTAAAAAACCTGACGGACGTCGTGGAATTTTTAAGCGGACGCAAAAACATTGAACCGCTGAGCGTAAATGTAACCGAAGTTTTTCAGCAAACGCGCAAATACGATATTGATTACAGCGAGATTAAGGGACAAAAACAGGCGCTACGCGCGCTGGAAATCGCGGCGGCAGGCGGGCATAATGTGTTGATGATCGGCCCGCCGGGTTCCGGTAAAAGCATGCTGGCAAAGAGACTCCCGACAATCCTTCCCGATCTTTCCTTTGAAGAAGCGATTGAAGTAACCAAAGTGTTTTCCGTGGCGGGCTCACTTAATAGAGAAGAAATGATGATTGCCACCCGGCCGTTCCGTGCTCCGCATCACACGATATCCGACGCCGGACTGGTGGGAGGCGGTCAAATGCCGCGACCCGGCGAAATCAGCCTAGCTCATTTAGGCGTTCTTTTCCTGGACGAACTTCCGGAATTCAAAAGAAACGCGCTCGAAGCTTTGCGCCAGCCGCTCGAAGAAGGGACAATAACCATCACCCGTTCTTCCGTCACGGCCACTTTTCCCGCCAAGTTCATGCTGGTGGCCGCCATGAATCCGTGCCCGTGCGGTTATTTCGGCGACCGTGTCCGCACCTGCCGCTGCAGCCCCCAGCAAATCCGACAATATCAGGGAAAAATTTCCGGGCCGTTGATGGACCGTATCGATTTGCATATCGAAGTTCCCTCCGTAAAATACCGCGCCCTTTCCGCAAAAGAAGAAGGAGAGTCATCTCAGACTATCAAAAATAGAGTAAATGCCGCGCGAAATGCACAAAAAAGGCGTTTCGGTCAAAACGACATCATCTGCAACGCCCGGATGACGGAAAAGCAAATCAAGACTTTTTGCGCCATAGATGATGATTCGCACAAACTGATTGAAATGGCTATTGAAAAGCTGGGTTTGAGCGCCCGGGCGATAAACCGTATACTAAAAGTGTCTCGTACTATCGCCGATCTGGAAAAAAAAGAGAAAGTCGAGGCGGCTCATGTTGCTGAAGCGATTCAATATCGAAGTCTTGATCGCAGTTTAATTTAATGCTAGTATAATTTGATCACGCCTATTCAGGCGATTTCTCTCTCTAAAAGAGGCATATATTATGGGAATTAAAATTATTCAGGTACCGTTGGAGAAGCTGAAACCCAAGCCCACGGATGAATCCAAGCTCGGTTTTGGAAAATTTTTCACAGACCACATGTTTACCATGAAATACAAGGAAGACAAAGGCTGGCATGACCCTATGATTGAACCATACCGGCCGCTACAACTGGACCCCACGGCTATGTGCCTGCATTACGCGCAGGAAATATTCGAAGGTTTAAAGGCATACCACGGTAAAAACGGCGAGATTTTTCTTTTCCGCCCCACGGAAAACATCAAAAGGATGAACGTCTCGGCGGAAAGAATGTGCATGCCGGCGGTTGACGAAAGCATTTTCCTGGAAGCTTTAAAGAAACTGGTTCTTCTGGAAAAAGACTGGATTCCGCGTGGTGAAGGAACTTCTCTGTATATTCGCCCGACCATGATTGCCACAGAGGCTGCGCTCGGCGTTCATCCCGCAAATGAATATTTATTTTTCATCGTTGTCGGCCCTGTGGGCGCTTATTATCCGCAAGGTTTCGCCCCGACTAAAATTTACGTTTCTGAAGAATACGTGCGCGCGGCACCGGGCGGTACCGGTTACACGAAAGCAGGCGGAAATTACGCTGCCAGCCTTTATGCCAGCAGGATAGCAACAGATATGGGCTATACGCAGGTTCTATGGCTGGATGCGCGGGAAAAGAAATACGTGGAAGAAGTGGGCACAAGCAATATTTTCTTCGTCATGGGTGACGAACTGATTACACCGGCTCTTACCGGCACAATTTTGCCGGGTATTATGCGCAAATCCATCATTCAACTTGCCCGTCACATCGGCATAAAAGTCGAGGAAAGACAAATTTCCATTGATGAAGTTACCGCGTCTTTACAGAAAGGGGAACTCAAGGAAGTTTTTGCTTCCGGAACGGCGGCAATTGTTTCGCCAGTGGGTCAGATTTACTACCGAGGAAAAGAGTACATAATAAACGACAATAAAACCGGTCCGGTGGCCGAAAGGCTGTATAACGGAATACTACAAATCCAATATGGATTGAAAGAAGACCAATTCGGCTGGCGGTTCAAAATTCACGGTTAGCGGTAGAGAAAAAAATTACAAAACAAAATCCCCCTTTGATACGGGTACTTGGATTTGTATTCCACAAACTTGTGGAAAAAACTGTTGATAACCTTGTTGATTGATTTGGCAAACGCCCATTTGACGTGATTTTATACCAAATTGCCTAAGGTTTAAGCAAGATAAATACTCAATGTAATTAATAACTTATAAATATAGCTTGCTGTTGCTTGCCTTTATTGACCGTCGTTCAGAGCAGATATAAACTGCTTATAAATAATTGTGCCAACGATTAAGGATTTTTGTAATTTTCCAACAGCAAAATTATGCAAAAAAAATCTTCGGTATATAAAGGTTTTACACCAAAAACCTTAAGCCAATGGCTGACCGCTACCCTTTTCTTTGTGCTGTTTCCGTTTTTTGCATGCGTTGCCGCAGAAATTGACCCCATAGACGATACAGTGCAAAAACTGCAACGCGTGTATGAAGAAACAAACGATTTTCAGGCTGATTTCCGTCAGGAAACATTCAATAAATCACTCAAAAGAACGATGATAGAAGAAGGCCTTGTTTTCTTTAAGAAACCGCGCAATATGCGCTGGGATTATACAAAACCGGAAGTCAAAAAACTGATTATTAACCCTCAAAAAGCGTGGCTTTATCTGCCGCGCGAAAAGACGGCATATGTGCAGAAAGCAGATAATCTGGTCCAGTCGGCAACATTAATCAGATTTTTGTCCGGTTTAGGAAAGCTCAAAGACGATTTTCAAATAAATTACGCACAGCCGGAAGCCATTGATAAACACGGCAATTATCTGCTTAAACTGACACCTAAAGAAAAAAATTCTTCCCTGCAGGCTCTCGGCATCACTTTGGATAAAAATACTTATTTTATTATACAGGTAAGTTTTGAAGACTTGATGGGCAACATAACCACACTGAGATTTTCCAATATCGCTTTGAACGCTGGTCTTTCCGATAAGCTTTTTAAATTCCAGCCGCCCGCGGGAACAAATATTTTCGACATGCCGTAAAATTACCGGCAAGAGTTTTTTATTTATTTAATGAGACGCAGATTTCCAATATCCGATCCACGTTAAAACGGCGGTTTTCCTTGCGCGTCAGACAATAGGCATCCATTCCCACAAAAGGATGTCCGCTGTATTCCATCTCTCCGACAAACAGCGGGCGGATTGTGCGGCGCGATTTTTCATCCTTCGCTTTTAAATAAAGAATTTCCAGATTTTTCTTTTCTTTAATCGCCTTGTGAATAATCTGCAATTTATCGTCGTGCGACAATTTTTGTTCCGCCTTATCATATTGCGTGCGTGTAAGAAATTTTACAATATGCCAATCCATCAGAATATGGCTTTTCTTCAGCGGCTGTTTCAGGACTATTCCGGCAAGCGATGTGCAGCGGGAAAGCGCCACATACACCTGGCCGTGCGCGAAAGTACCGCGTCCCACATCAATGATAACATTTTCAAAGGTTTTGCCCTGGCTTTTGTGAATCGTGACCGCGAAGGCCAGGCGCACCGGATATTGCGTGAACGAACCGACATCTTCGGAACAAAGCTCATCATTTTTTAAATAGAACCGGTATATTTTCCAAGTGTAGGGGCTAATTTCCACTGATTCGCCGTTATCCAGTTTGGCGGTTATTATCTCCCCGCCTTCGTCATCTTTTTTGAATCCCGTTATTTTGCCGATAGTGCCGTTGATCCAGCGCCCATAGGCATCGTTATTCAAAAGCATTATCTGCGCGCCTTTTTTAAGATTTAATTCCAGGGCTGTCGGCAAGTATTCCTTGCCGAATTCGCCATCGATCATGCCTCGCGCTTTCCATATTTTCCCGGGAAGTTTAGCCAGTTGTTTTTCGTTAATGCTATCGGCCAGGTCATTGGTGCTGGTCAAAGAAAGATAAAAAGCTCCGGCAGGTGCGGTAAACTGAGAATCATAACGTTTGTTGAACAGCGCCAAATCATCATCGGTTACGGTGCGGTTGCGAATAGCGTTGAGCAGGCGGATAAATTCATCATCCTTCTGACGATAAACTTTTTCCAGTTCGACAAATTCCATGTCCAGCTTTTCCATGACTTTGGCGCTGAAAAAATAGGGGCTTGCATAGTGCGACCGGAATATTTCGCGCTCCTTGCTCGTGACCACGGGCGGCAGTTGATATAGATCGCCGATGAAAATCATCTGCACGCCGCCGAAAGGGCGTTTGGAATTGGGGCCGTTGAGACGCAGAAATTTATCCACACAATCCAGCAGATCAGCCCTCACCATGGAAACTTCATCAATGATAATCGCGGTAAGCTTTTTGTAGATGGTAGGTTTTTCTTTTTGGGCGCTTTTTTTCTTTTTAATCGACGCGGGAGTCACATTCGGCTTAAAATGGAAAAAGGAATGAATTGTCTGCCCGCCGATATTCACGGCGGCAACACCCGTCGGCGCCAGAATAACGGCGTTTTTTTTAGTGTTGTTATGAAAATAATTAAGCAAAGTTGATTTACCGGTACCGGCGCGGCCGGTGATGAAAATATTTTTGTCCGTTTCTTCCATCAGCGAAAGCGCGCGCTGGAACTTAGGGTTAAAATCAATCTCCACGGATTTTGCAGTTTCGTTCATAATTTGCCTTATCAGGTGTTCGGTGAAGCGGATTTACTGCTGCCCTGCAGTAAATCCAGCGGACTTTGCAGGCTGCGGATATCGCGAGCCATAACATGAGTGTAAATCTCCGTGGTCTTGACGTCCGCATGGCCCAGCAAATCCTGGAGGATGCGGATGTTGACGCCGCTTTCCAGCATGTGCGTAGCAAAACTGTGACGCAGCGTGTGGCAGCCCACCTTTTTATCGATGCCTGCCTGTTCGGCGGCCCGTTTCACCGCTTTTTGCAGGACCGATTCCAGTACATGATGGCGCATCTTCTTGCCGGAACGCGGATCAACGGATGTCTGTTTTGCCGGGAAAACCCACTGCCAGCCGGTAGACCGCGACGCATGGGGATATTTTTTGGCCAAGGCGTTCGGGATATAGACCTCGCCAAATCCTTCTTCGAGATCTTTATGGTGAAGGGTTTTCACAGCGGCAACCTGCCTGAGCATCTCGTCGCGCAGATTTTTGGGCAGGACGGTCGTCCGGTCTTTCCCGCCTTTGCCTCCGCGCACGAAAATCAGGTTTTGACCAAAATCAACATCCTGCACGCGCAAGCGGATGCATTCCATCAGCCTCAGCCCGCTTCCGTAAATCAGCTTGGCCATCAGGGCCGGTTTGCCCTCCATGGCGGCAAGCAGGCGCTGAACTTCAGCTTGAGTCATCACCGTGGGCGGACTTGTCTTGCGCTTGCTTCGTGCCGGGGCGATTTCATCTTCCAGTTGGATGTCCAGCACACGTTTATATAAGAAAACCAAGGCGTTGAGCGCCTGTCTTTGCGTGGATGCGGTTACCCGATCTTCAGTTGCCAGATGCGAGAGAAACGCCTCAATGTTTTTAGCGCCGAGTTCTTTCGGATGGGTTTTTCCGCCAAAGTAGTGGATATAACGAAGAATCCATTGACAATAGGTTTGCTCTGTGCGATAGGCGTAATGGTGATACCGAAGGACCTCTCGAACCTGATCCATTAATTTGAGTTTCGGGTTGGGGCGAAATTTCGGTGGATTTGCCTGATTCATTTAAAAAAAAAGAAAAGAATATTAAGTAAATGTATAAAACATCCCGTCGAAAGCGGGGCCGTTGTCAGTGGGGCTTACAGTCTCGATTTTCCATGTTTGCACCTTTAATAGCGTAATAAGTGGAATTTAGCAACCGAAAATGTAATAAGTGGAAAATTCAACGGCCAATTTTCCATGTTTTATGCTTTAATATCACAATAAGTGGAAATTCTTTCCATCTATATGCTCTGATATGGCGGAACATTTTCCACTTATTACACTGTTATGCATAAAATAAAGGAGGGAATGAAAGATGGCTATATGTAAGAATTGTAATAGAGCGTGTAGTACGGAAAAGAAATGTCCGAGAACAGGATGTAACTTTAGTGGCTGTTTTGCATGCACCCCTAGCCCATTTTGCCCCAAGTGCAAGACGCCTTTGAAAGAAGTTAAAAACAAATAATAACAATATAAGGTTAAAGGTATGAATACCACAGAACAGATAATTGCAAAGCAGATTGAATGGGCAAAAAACAAATGCTTGAAACTCATTGGCAGTGCTGGTGATCGCGGTCGTAAAGTTTACACAACAAGCATTGCAGATAATTTATTTATACTTCTTAACGAGAAATCAAGAAAAGAAATTGAAGGTGGAGATGGGGGTGAGTTGAAAAGCAAAGCAGGTTATCCTGCAAAAATTCAGGCTCTTCATTCATCGTCAGCACTGGGCGTTAATATATTTGATTACTGGCGTAATATATCTGATTGTTCACCATTGTTTTCAGCGTGCGGGCTTTCTCGTGTTGGCAGTCAATTATCTGGTGAAATAAAATTTGAACAAAAATTCCCAATTGATGATCGCTTTCAGTATGCCCCAAATCTTGATGTAACATTTTTTCCAACTCAACCCAAAAAATTCAAAGCATTTGCAATTGAATGCAAATTTACAGAAGCATATTCGTCACGCAGGCATGGCGGTCTTGATCAGAAATATTTTACAAATGAATCTATCTGGGAGAATCTACCGTCTATTAAGCGTCTTGCTAAAGAAATATCGCCAGCGGATAATGCATTTCGTTTTCTTCATGCGGCGCAACTTATCAAGCACGTTCTTGGTCTAAATCGTCATTGTGGACATTCACGTTACCGTCTTCTCTACCTTTGGTATGACGCGCTGGGTGAATCTGGGTTTAGGCATCGGCAAGAAGTGGAACAATTTTCTGAAATTGTCCATTCCGATGGTGTTCTTTTCCACGCAATTACATATCAAGAACTTATTACGTGCCTTTCAGAATATAGGGAGCAGCACAAAAAATATATTACGTACCTTACAGAGCGTTATCTTTAAATTAAAAATGGCATAACCCGGCGCTACAGCCGATCGCCGCGTCGCGGCTCCGGCTGAGCTCTTCGTTACACGTGCTGAAATAAAAACCAAGGAGAGCATCATGAGCACTTTAAAGTATGCAAAACCTGAACGCATCATACTCAAAGGGCACCAAGAATTGAACGAAAGATGGGTGCAAGAGCGTATCGCTGAGGACCCATCCCTTCTTGGCCTCGGTGATCTAATTTTGAAAGACAAAGAACGAATTCATCCTCAAGGAGGGCGTCTAGATATTCTATGCCAAGACGCTGAATCAAATAGACGTTATGAAATCGAAATCCAGCTTGGGAAATCGGATGAGTCACACATTATACGGACGATAGAATATTGGGATATCGAAAGAAAGCGTTATCCGCAATATGAACACACTGCAGTTCTCGTGGCAGAGGAAATTACAGGTAGGTTTTTAAACGTCATTAGCTTGTTTAATGGTTTTATTCCGCTCGTGGCTATTCAAATGCAGGCATTTCGGTTAGGTGATCAAGTATCTCTCGTTTTCACAACAGTTCTAAACGAAATGCGGCTTGGCCTTGTTGACGAAGATGAAGAGAGTCAAGAGGTAACAGATAGGTCGTACTGGGAAAAACGTGGAACAAAAGGAACTTTAGAAATTACAGATTTTCTGTTGAAATTAGTAAATGAGATCGCACCAGACTTGGTACTCAAATACAATAAGTTCTATATCGGCCTTGCTACAAAAAGTGGGCAACCAAACAATTTTGCAATTTTCCGTCCCAAAAAAGATTGGGTGCGTTTTGAACCACGGATTGAACGTACTGAGGAAATCCAAACAAAATTGGAAGAAGCGGGTATTGATATCATGGAATATGACAGCAGATGGGGACGTTACAGAATTCGTCTTGGGAAAGAGGACATAAAAAAACATGAAACACTTCTTAGAGAGCTTATGAAAATGGCTTATGGAGAAGTCAATGAATAATCGTGTAACAAGTCCATACAGGCGATCGGCGCGCAAGCGCGCCTCCGCCTGATGTCTGCGTTAGGCAAGAAGATGAAGCCGAAAACAGACTTGATCGTCAATTCCGTCTGCTTACTTCTATTCTCCCCAGTACTGGGGATGATGGCGGCGGGGCTCGCTATTGGCCTCCTTGAGGGCATCATTCTCACGATTGGTTTTCTCTGCGGGCTGATAGCGTCTCTGTTCTTCAATATCGATTTCACCTCTTTTGCTCCCCGGATGGAATTGATAAAGACCATATCCCTCTGGGCAATTGCTGTAGTCGGATCCGTTGGCGGCCTTATCTGGGCCTATACCGAAATCAAAGATCATTGGGAGAGGTTCAAAGTACACGGCCGAGGATGGTGAGATGTTCGAGGAATACGAGCGGATCAACAACATAAAGTTAGTGTGGAATAACCTCTTGCATATCGGTTTCGAGTTTGCTTCCAAGAGCCCGAGTTCAATGCGTATTGCCAAGGAATCACATCAACTTCTTCTGCGAGCAATGGTCGAAGCATTGCGAGGCTCGGCGAATATTAGCATTACGGGCCGCCCCCAGAAATCTCGAAGGCGCTGGTATAGACAAGCCGGCGGGCCTTGGTACGTGATCGAAAAGGTTGAAATTCCTGGGTGTAAAAAGGCTTGGCGATACTCGGAACCGCAACTCAGCCAATCTCACGAGATTCCGGCACCCAGCAAGGATGCTGGCGTTCTACAACCTGAGTCATTTCTTCTTGGCTTCTACGATCTCCTGGCAATGATCCAGACGCCCTGTTTTATGCACCGGTTTGTTCACAGCCGTTTTGTATCAGTATCTGCAGAAGAGATGCAGTCGATCGAGTGGCTGCATGAGGCCATTCGCAATGAGTTCGAGCACTTCGTTCCCAAGCTCCTGTTGGTGTCATCCGGCGAGTGTCTCAATGCAGCAGAAATTTGTGCCAAACTCGCGAAGAATCTACTTTGCGACTCCGGTCACCTCATCCACGAAGGTCTTGAAGCTTTGTGCCAAGAACTTGAGCGTCTGCTGACGCAGATGCAACAAATAAGAGAAAGGATAGAAAATGCCTAACATTTCTGCTGCACTCTGACCGGTGTTTCGCTGTCGCTACACACCGGCAGGTGAGCAGATCGTTGGGGGGAGATAGAATGAAAAAAATTTTGATTGCGTTAGTTGTTTTATTGATAATCCCTTCTATTCTGCATGCAGAAGAATCGTATTTCTTAGCATGCGAAGATGTTAAAATTACTGTCAATAATACCAGCGGGAATATACAGGCTCTGCTCAACGCCGGTATTATTGATAGTCAGGATCAGAATAAAACAATACCTTTTAAGAAAGGTAACTTGTTTCGAGTTGCAAAGGGCGGTGGGGGGTGGGTAAAAACTGTCAATAAATATAAAGAAGGCTACCCAAAATATGAAGGTAGTTTCTCACAGTTTCGCTCCGAGTGCTGGTCTGATTCAGGAGAGCCAGTATGCCCTTTAGAAGTAGTTTTTACAACCATTGAAACAAAACATGACTATGACTATAATGGTTTTGTAGAATTAACATCTGGTTGTTGGTTCGGGGTTGACTCAGAGAAGACAATTCCTGTTAAAGATATGAAAGGCAGGAGTTTTGCAGAAACAATTGGCAGTCTTTTAAATAAATATAAGACTGAAATTGTTGAAAAAACTCTTGATAAAGAAATTGTTGATGCTATATGCGCACCGCACTCTACTCAATTTACCGTCGCTGGACATACGTTTACTGATATAAAAATGGAAAAATCAGAAAAACATTTAAAATGGGTAGCAAAAGATCGTCTCTATGAAGAGGCAAGGAAGGAGAGAATTAGACAGGAAGAGAAAGCAAAAGAAGAAAAAGCGCGCATAGAAAGGGAAGAACAAAGAATACTGCGAGAAAAGGAAGCTGCAGAACTCAAGGCATGGCAGGAAGAAATAAGAAGGAAGTATGGCGTTGAAAAGGTTGCAAGGATTGGCGATTTAGAAATTAACCCATACGAGTATGAAGGTCGTACGATAGCTGTTTTGGTGCAATTTCAAAAAATGCTTTCTAGCACATCCGCAATTTTCTTTAGCGGATATACAAATTTGCGTGATGCAACAGGTGCGCCAGACCAAATTATTGTTACGGGAATTCCAAAAGGAACTCACTTTAAAGGTGGCTTCATGGCCCCCAAAGTGATGTTGGCGCTCAAAGGAAAAGGCACAATAGACGGCACGAACGCTTTTGGGGCTAAAATTAGGGCCCCTCATTTTCAATGGGTTGGTATAATATATAGAGAGTAACAATCGGTGTTTGAGGAGCAAAGAGATGTTCACCAAAAAAATGCCCTTCAGAATAGCCAAAACTCACGGCGACCCCCTCTTCGATGAGGGCTGTGCCGCTCACTGTGGGCATCGCAAAAATGCTTTTTGTAATTGATCGTTGAGGATAGGTAATATGAATGACTACGAACAGCGAATACTTGTTTATGCCGATGTACTCGGTTGGAGCGATGCCTGCCGTGACTTGTCGCAGTTTCCATCTCTCCAAAAAGCTGCAAATGAAATTGCAAACTATGCTCACAATTTCTCTTTACCTATTGAACAGGCACTCAGGAATGCTCAAGGTGTATCACCAAAGACAACTGAGCAACATGCTTTAATCCAGTTTTCATTTTTTTCCGATAACTTTGCTGTTTCAGCACCTGTTGATCATGATCACGTCAAAATGATTTTTAAAATTATCGCTTTCGCAACGCACGAGTTGATTCGGTCAAAATTCCTGATCCGGGGGGCTGTTGCTTTGGGAGGCCTCTACCATGATGACGCTGGCGTAATTTTTGGCCCAGCGCTTGTCGAGGCCGTCGAAATGGAAAAGAAGACAGGCTATCCACGTCTAATATGTAGTGATTGTTTGATCGAATTTTTGGACAAGACTGATTACAAAGATAACGTAATCATCTGTGATCTCGACAAAAAATGGGTTGCAAATATAGCTTGTGGAAGTTCCCATGCAATGACAGACCTTAATAAGATAATCGATGAAAAGCTCCTTATGCTGAATAATCATAAGGGCAAGTGGCAGTACATGCAAGAAATGCTTCCGCGCATGTATAAGGCCTCTGGCATCAGTGAATAGTAAATGGAAACGTCCTGTTTAATGATTGCCCAACCAGGCAATACAGCCAATCGCTGCGCTCCGGCTGATTTTTTCGTTAAACCTTTCAATTCGCAATAAATAATTCTGATCGTATTGTTCAAGATTGTCTCAACCTGAAAACACTGCCACAACGCAAACAAATGTATTGCTCATTGTATGCGGTTATTATTTCATCGTTTTCGGATTTAGCTTTTCTAAAAGCTTTATATGCTCCCCGAACACTCAAAAAAAGAATGAATAAAAATATTAGCGTGGTGGAAATTATTGCAAAAATTTGTCTAACTATCATATTCTCAAAACTATCTGCTAGTATTACCACGAGCAACATACCCAGAAATGCACTCGGCAAAAATATGAGAAGAAATTTACCTGAGGCAGGCCCAATAGGTGATGATATTTTTGGTGGTGTAGTCATCTGGGACAGCATGGTTTGATTAGTTGCCTTACCAACACCAATTCCCCCCCCAAGCCCTCCTAAGGGACCACCAGACATTCCAACTCCAATACCAATACCTTTTGTTTTAGATATACCTGAGACGTGAGTCATTGTTGCTTTTTGAATATTATCAGACTTACAAGACGGGCATGTATAAGACATAATAATCATCCTTTCATCTGAATATTGCAGTTTTGGCATTAACTAATCTTTTTATTATAGTAAATATATAAGCTTAGAATAATTTGTGTCAAGAAAGATTTGCTAACAGAAAAATTTGCCTTTTAATTTTTACATACTTTCGTCCCATTAGTTGTCAATATCGGGAAGATGGGGTTCTTGATCAATCAGTTTTTTTATTCCCCCTGTGACAATTTTGAAGACTTTATGTGGAAAGAAACATTTTGGCGGACATAACGATATTGCAACTTCGTAGGTGAAAGAAAACAGTACGCATCAACCGGATAAACCTCTATTACTTCTCTTCCTGCCAGGTTGCCATGTATTCCCATGATTTGATTTTTGGCGCGGTATCGTCCTGACACCAGTTTCCCGTAATTCCCAGCTCTTTGACGGTCAGATCGAAGTGGCACATCGCAATGCCGATATCAATCTCCTGCAGGGAAACATCCCGCAGATGCTTGTAGCCGATGGCGCGCGCCAGATAAAATGAAAAAATTTTCCGGTTGGGTTCATAGACGATCCGCCAGGGTTGTTTGTTGGAGGCGGAAGGGGCCAGCCGAACATTTTCCAGCGCTTCGGCGTAAGGGCCCGCTTCTGCGGGGGCAAGCGGCGTCGAGGCATTGCCGCAAAAGAAAAGTTTGGCCCAGGGCAGGCGGCGGTCGGAGCCGGCAAAACCGCGCATGACCCGTTCGGTCAGGCTTCTGCGTTCGGCCGCGTATCCCAGGGGGGTAATGGTCGGCAGTAGTTCATTGCGGCGCATGCCCGCCGCGCGCCCGAAAGCGCTGATCGCAAATGTGCCGCCCAACCAGCAGGTGTTCAAGCCCAGTTGGGTTGCCTCCAGGATCAGCTTTTCTTTGCAGTATCCGTAATCACATGTCGCCATCGGCGCGGGGCTGATCATACCCGCCAGATACAGCCGCGCGTTTTTAATCACGCCGTAGGTGCCGAGTTTTTTCCAGGCTTCACTCGGCAGCGCATCCATCGCAATCAGGGCGAAGCGCGGCGCATTGTCGAACAGTCCGCGGTGCGGCTGATCGACCATCCGTTTGAATGCTTGCAAAACGGAGGCTTCAATCAGCTTGTCCGCATAAGACCGGCATGAAAAGCGTTTTTGAATGATGTCCGATACCGGCGTCATAAACCTCCCGTAAATTTCTATTGTCAAATATCATACGATTACACTATACTAAACCCAAAATTTTACATTATGATTCTCGAATGCGGAGGAACAACGCGACTATGAAACTCGCCACCGTCGAGCAAATGCGTGAAATGGACCGTACGGCGATTGAAAAGCTGGGGATCGCAGAAGAAGTGCTCATGGAAAACGCGGCGCATGCGGCCGTTTCGCTCCTGCAAAACATTTAAGACGATGCCATCCCCTGTATTCTCGAACCGGAGGGAAATGTGAAAGCCTTAAGAAAAAGCTGGGCGCGGCTGATTCAGAAAATATACGAGGTTGATCCTCTGGTCTGTCCGCATTGTAAGGGGACCATGAGGATCATCAGCTTCATCGAAGATCAGCAGGTCATCC
>Ga0255340_1001341_pt1 | contig 33121 bp, 29 predicted proteins | sample wastewater_treat_7_FD_192417 | JGI IMG/M metagenome (GOLD analysis project Ga0255340, IMG submission 192417) | Wastewater microbial communities from Lulu Island WWTP, Vancouver, Canada - plant10 | ecosystem: Engineered > WWTP > Wastewater > Unclassified | place: Canada: Vancouver, British... | reverse complement strand
AGTACTTTCATTCCCGGATATCCCAAATCATTTTTGAGCTTAATGACGGAATCGGTTATTATACCCAAGTCTTCGGCAATGATATTCACTTTGCCTGCCCTTTCTTTTATTTTTTGAAAAAGGTCCTTCCCATGGGCCGGCATCCAGGTACCCTTTACGGCATTTTCAGACCCGTAAGGGACTGCCCAGAATTCATCAAAGCCCCTGAAATGGTCAATCCGCAGGGCATCATACATTTTAAAGGAAAATTCGATCCTTTTAAGCCACCACTCATATCCGGTTTCTTTCAAATGATTCCAGTTATAAACAGGATTTCCCCAAAGCTGTCCCTGGCCGGAAAAATAATCTGGAGGTACTCCCGCAACATATAGGGGCAGGTTTTCCTCATCCAGCATGAATACTCCTTTATGGACCCATACATCCACGCTGTCAAAGGCAACATAAACAGGAATATCACCTATTATTGATATTCCCGACTTTCCGGCATATTCCTTAAGTTTTTGATATTGTTTGAAGAATAAATACTGGAGGAAGACCCAAAAATTTATTTCCTCATGAGACTCATTTTTATATTTTTGAAGTATATTTTCCTCCCTTTTTTTAAACCCCTCATCCCATTTATACCATGGCAGGTGATTATTCTTATGCTTTAGGGCCATGAATAGGGCATAATCCGAAACCCATGGATTATCCTTCCTGAAAGGTGTTAAATCAATAAACTTCCCCTTATTTACATATGCCTTCCTTAAAACTTCATATCTTGTATCGAATAACCTTCTATAATCGATATAAGCATAATCAATGCCAAAATCAATATATTTTAATTCGGTTTGATTGATAAATCCTTCCTCGGCCAGGGTTTCCAAGTCTATGAAATAGGGATTGCCTGCAAATACCGAAAAACAAGAATAGGGGGAATCTCCGAACGAAGTATGCCCAAGGGGAAGAAGCTGCCAGTATCTTTGTCCTGCAGACCGTAAAAAATCAATAAATTTATAGGCTTCTTTACCAAATGTTCCTATCCCGTATTTTGACGGAAGTGAAAAAATCGGCAGCAATATCCCCGAGCTTCTTTCAAACATATATACTCCTAAATAGTCAATTCATGAATAAACCGTTTGTGTCATTGCTATAAATAACCCCTTTGTGTAATTGTTATGAATAACCTGCAGGGTGTCATTACTATGAATAACCCAGGAACTGTCATTCTGAGAGCTTTAGCTCGAAGAATCTCATGAGATCCTTCCCATACTCCCAGGATGACATTTTTGATACTATTGTAAATATTTTTTCAATACATCAGCCATATCGGTCTTTTCCCACGGAAGGTCAAGGTCATCTCTTCCAAAGTGACCATAGGCAGCAAGTTTCTGATATATAGGTCTTCTTAAATTGAATTTTTCAATTATTGCAGCCGGTCTCAAATCAAAGTTCTCAGCTATTGCCTTTTCAATGATTTCATCTGCAACCTTATTGGTACCGAAGGTTTCTACCATAATTGAAATGGGTTTAGCCACTCCTATGGCATATGATACTTCCACTTCGCATTTGTCGGCCAAGCCTGCTGCAACTATATTTTTGGCAATATATCTTGCCGCATATGCACCGGAACGGTCCACCTTCGTTGGATCCTTTCCTGAAAATGCGCCGCCGCCGTGCCTTGCGTATCCACCGTAAGTATCCACGATAATCTTCCTGCCGGTCAAGCCGGAATCACCCTGGGGACCCCCGATGACAAATCTCCCTGTGGGATTAACGTAAAACTTGGTGTTTCCGTCCAATAATTCATGAGGAACGACCGTTTTGACAACAAGTTCCATCAGGTCCTCTTTTATTTTTCTTATATCAACTTCGGGATTATGCTGGGTAGATATAAGTATGGTATCGATTCTTACAGGCTTGTTGCCGTGATATTCAACGGTAACCTGGGTTTTTCCGTCAGGTCTTAAGTAATCAACTATATTTTTCTTCCTGATTTCCGCCAGTTTCCTTGAAAGCTTGTGGGCCAGGTATATAGGCATAGGCATTAGCTGGGGTGTTTCATTGCAGGCAAAACCAAACATCATACCCTGGTCTCCCGCCCCGATCATGTCATAAAAATCACTCTTGTCTTTCTTGTATTCATCTGCCTGGTTAACACCCAAGGCTATGTCCTGGGACTGCTCTTCGATGGATGTAAACACGGCACATGTTTTGTAATCAAAGCCGTATTCCGAATTGTCGTAACCGATGTTTTTTATTGTGTTCCTAACAATTTGGGGAATATCAATATAGCAGCTTGTGCTGATTTCTCCGGCCACAAGCACAAAGCCTGTTTTAGTCACTGATTCGCAGGCAACCCTTCCATCAGGGTCCTGGGCTAAAATAGCATCCAGGATGCCATCCGATATCTGGTCGCACATTTTATCCGGATGCCCTTCCGTAACCGACTCAGAAGTAAATAACCATTTTTTCATTGTCTTATCCTTTCTTTTATATAATCTTATCTTATATCAATATTTGGGGACATCCCTCTCACCCAAAAGACTCGCCCTAAAGTAGAGGTATGTCCCCATCGCATAGGCCATTAAAAAACCTCTTCAAAAGAAGAGGTTAAAATCTTTCCTATTGCCTCATCTTTCGGATACCCGCGGGAATTGGCACCTTGAATAATCAGGCTGCCGGGTTTCATTGGGCCTCGTCCCTCCACCACTCTTGATAAGGATTTTTTATCATATTAACATATAGGTTTTTTTTTGTCAACAAGATTTATTTTATTAATAGTCCCGGCATTTGAGCCGGGACTGAAATATTTATTTATACTGGTCATATGTTCTAACAGACATGAGAATTGCCGCTTCTCTGGATGCCATACCGTAATTAACCGCTTTTTGTGCATCCGTTACAGCCTTGGGCATGAAGTTGCCGCTTGTGTCCCCTTTTATGATGCCTAATTTAGACATAAACTTGGTTCCTTCCACCGCCCAGGATGAAATATCAGCCTGGTCGGGAAAATCCTTCACCCCGTCAATGCTGTAGTCTCCCTCCGGGGCTATTGCTTTTATGGTTCTGAACAGCATGGTGGCACATTGCTCCCGGTTAATTAAAACATTTGGTTCAAATGTCGTTGTCGATGTACCTTGAGTAATGCCTATGGAAAATGCTTTGAGAACCTGCGGATTTACCGTATCGGTAAAGGGGTTTTGAGGTATTGTTACAGCCTTACCGGTGGTTTTCTCGTAAAGCAGGAGGGCTAACTCTGCAAATTCTTCTCGGGTTATCGGTTTTGTCAGATCTTTTCCCTTGAGTATTTCAGGAATAAGGCCCGCATCATTGGCTTTTTCCAATTCATCCACCGCCCAGTCGCTGGCATCTTCATAAAATGCCGGGTTGCCGATTGTAACTATGTTAGAGTAATCTGAATAAACATATTTATCAATCCAATCATCCTTATAACCCCAAAGTCCCTGGAATCGGGCCCGGAATTGATATGTTTCACTCTTAATGTCGATTGTGTCAAAATCTCCTTCATCAAAAGGCTCATATACATAGCTGCCGTGAAAAAGATAGTCAGAAACAGATACAGAGGTATTCCAGTATAGGGATGGACCTTCATTCCAATCGTAATTGCCATACTTATATTCAAAATCAATTTCAATATAATCACAATCAAATCCCTCATAGTATCCGGAATCACTTTCTAAATTTGCATTTATTGTTTTTACGCTGTCAGGGATGTCAAGCTTTAATTCAAAATAAGGAAGACCTTCATCCGTGAATTTTAATTCGCCTCTGAGATTTTTTGGTGCTTCCAAAAAGAAAGGATCACTTGCCAAGGCTGTCAATGGAAACAAGGTCAATAAGAGTGCAGCAATTAGTAAAACAGATAATATTTTCTTCATTGTAACCCCCTAAAGTATAGTATTTTTATATTAATTATAAGGAGTATAATAATTATTTCAATCACCCTCAGGGTGATTTTTCAGCCTCCTTTTATTTTTATGGAACTATATTATTCCTAAACCGTCTAAATAAAAGATGAATAAAGCATCATTTGTTATAATTTACTATTTTAGCCATGCTTATAACAATAGCATTCGGAGTTGATTTCTGTTATAATTTTATAAGAAAGGAATGATAAAAATGATACTGAAAAAAATAGCGGCTATTTCCGCAGCAGCAGTCCTCTTACTATCTTCTTCAGCATATGCCGCCGGCCTTTACACCGTATATGATCTGTCTGAAGAAATAAGGCTCTCAAAGAGTATTACATATGAAAGAATAGAAAAATACACATCATCAGGGTGGATGAACATAAATGTCATCCGGGCAGACTTAACCGATGAGTATACGGAAGTAAAGCCTATCAACAGCGAAAAGGGCATTTCAAACAGGGCAACCTTAAGCTCCATGATAAAATCATCCGGAGCGGTTGCTGCAGTTAACGGAGACTTTTTTTACATGGGAGACCCTACACATACATATGGTCCCATAATCAGAGACCATAAGCTGATTACTTCTCCCCTGCCCTTTGATTACGGTTATCCCACCGTGTCAAAACTCAGGGACGGCATCGATATTTCCGTATGGAATCCCAAAATTACCCTTTACGGGTCTGATTCCACCGAATTTAATGTTCTTGTAATAAATAAAACTTCAAATATCGATTGGGGACCGGCCATCCTTACATCCGACTGGAACAAAACTTCACCCGGATACACTGCAAAAGATATCGTGGAGGTTGTCGTAAGAGACAATATTGTTTCCGAAGTCAGAAAAAATCAGCCTCCGACCCTAATTCCGGATGACGGGTACGTGATAGTCAGCACAAATCCCGCAACCATGGAGCAAATGCAGAATTCCTTCAAGGAAGGCCGTCCGGTATCATTGAATATTGAGCTTGATTTTGACCTAAAAGATATTGATTGGTCTTTCGGCGCAGTAAACTACCTGGTCAAAGACGGTAAGGAAAACGAGATAAGCTCTGAGGTGTTAGGAGTAAATCCCCGAACGGCAATCGGTTTTAACAAGGACAATACGGAGATAATAATGGTTACCCTTGACGGCAGGCACAGGGATTATGTAGGGGCTAAACAGACGGAGCTTGCCCGGATTATGATCGATTTAGGGGCCTATAATGCGGTTAATATGGACGGAGGGGGCTCCACAACCATGGGGATTGACTTCTTGAGAAATGCAAATATCACGGTGGTTAACTTCCCCTCGGACGGAAGGGAAAGAAGCATTGCATCGGGAGTTGGTATCTTTAACAACTTTCCCGAAAGCGACAAAGTTGATAAAATAGAAATTACGGCCTTGGAAGATACGGTTTTCAATAAAACGGAAACAAAGTTAGACCTGAAATTCTTCAATGAGTACTATAGTCCCGTGGATTACAATGTAAAAAATGTGGAATTCACTGTGACCCCCCTTAATGCAGGAAAGGTTGTAGACAATGTATTCATGCCGGAAAGACCCGGTAAGGCCATAATTACAGCTCGTGCCGGAAATGGGGAAGGTCAGATTGAAATAAATGTCCTGGACAAACCCGTGGCTTTGAAAGTGGAAACAGATTCAATAACCTTGGGCTTTAATGACAAATATGATTTAGGCAGGGTCCTCGGAATTGACAAGGATGGGAATTCAGCCTACATACCCTGGAAGTACCTCGATGTTTCTTACAGAAACAGGGTAGGAAAGGTTGAAGATGGAATATTCACCTCAAGCGACATTGCAAATACCGGGGCCATAACTTTAAGGTTTGGAGATGCAATAAAACACATACAGGTTAAGGTGGGCTACAGGTATAAAACATTAAACCGCTTTGAAAGCCTGGATAACTTGAAGCTAACCCTGTATCCTGAGGGGTCCGACGGCAAGATATCCCTTGTTCAAGACTTTGTAAAGGAAGGAAAAAATGCCCTTAAACTGGATTACGACTTCACCAAAATGACGGATCAAAGCATAGCCTTTGTTGAATTCGGAGAAAATGGTGAAGGCATACAGCTTGAGGATAAACCTCTTGCTATCGGCATGTGGGTTTACGGTGACAATAAGGGACACTGGCTCAGAACAAGAATAACCGATGCCTACGGCAAATTAGTAAAAATTGATTTTGAAGAAGAAGTTAACTGGACTGGATGGAAATGGGTTGAAGCAAAGATACCCGAAGGCATTGCCTACCCCATTACCCTTAAAAACATTTACCTGGCAGAAATCAACGAAACCAAAAAAGATTCGGGAACAATATATATAGATAATTTAAGAATATTGTATGAGCCAAAGGACAAGAACTTAGGGCTCAGGGACGAAACCACCTTTGAAGATTTCATGAAAAAACCTGAGATTAGGAATTATACCGAAAAATTAACCATATCTCAAGGCAAATATGACCATGAAGGGGGTAGTGACATCATATATTGTCAGGGCATAATTTCAAACGGAACCATGAGCGGGGCTGACACAGCAATGTGGACCAATATTAAGTCCTTCATGGATTATGAAGATAAGGTCCTGGTTTTATCAATGAATGGAGATATAGACAAGATCAATGATCAGAGAGAAATAAGAGTATTGAAGGAAATACTTGAAAAAGCTTCCCAGAACAATGATGTCTTCGTGGTATTCAAGGGAGAAAAAGAAAATACGGTGATTGAAAACAAGGTAAGGTATATCACCTATGACGACAGCTTTGAAATAGGCATATCTGAAGGAAAAGTTTCATATAAAAACTGACAATTTGCCCAATTTTGTGTTGATATGACACAGAATTGGGTATAATATTCATAAAAAAGGGGACATGCTTCTATCCTTTCCCTTTTATATTAATATTTGAATAATGGAGGATAAGATGTGGGACGAATTTAAAAAGTTTGCATTCAAAGGAAACGTTCTGGATTTGGCAATAGGTGTTATAATGGGCGGGGCTTTCGGCAAAATCGTTACTTCCGTGGTAAATGATTTGATAATGCCAATATTGGGATATGTGACGGCAGGCGTGGACTTCAAATCCTTGAAGTTTGTATTGAGCGAAGCCGTCATGGAAGGGGAAACGGTGATCAAACCCGAAGCAGCAATCTTATACGGTAATTTCATACAAAATATTGTGGACTTCCTGATCGTGGCATTATCCATTTTCATTTTTATCAAGTTAATAAATAAATCAAAAGAAAAACTGAAAAAACAAGAAGAGGCCGCTCCTGAGCCCCAAGGGCCTCCGGCTCCCACCCAGGAGGAACTTCTTGCTGAAATAAGAGACTTGTTGAAGGAAAAGAAATAATTATCCGGTAAAACATGAAATGCGCCCCAAAGGGCGCTTTCTGTTTCTTATTCGTCAGATATTGTTAGCCAGGCAGCATGCCTTCAAAACATGCTTTGCCAATACAGCAGTAGTCACAGAACCCACTCCGGCCGGAACAGGTGTGATGAGACTTGCCTTTTCCCTGCATCTTTCAGTATCAACGTCCCCGCATATATTTCCATCCCGGTCAACATTAATACCAACATCAATTACAACTGCGCCTTCTTTAATAAAATCATCCTTGATCATTCTTGCCCTGCCTATTGCGGCTACCAATATATCTGCCTCTGAAGTTAGCTTTGAAAGCTCTGGTGTTTTTGAGTGGCAAATTGTTACCGTGGCATCCTCTTCAAGCAAAAGCATTGCCATTGGCTTACCCACCACCAGGGACCTCCCTATTACAACTGCCCTCTTTCCCTTTAATTCTACCTTGTAATATTTTAATATTTCCATGGCAGCCCTTGGTGTGCAGGGAGCAAATCCTGTCTTGTCTCCTTCAACTATTTTTGCTACGTTTGCAGGATTGAAACAATCAATGTCTTTTTCAGGGCTGATAATATGTTTTACAATACTTTCATCTATTTGCCCGGGCAGGGGTCTGAACAACAATATGCCATGTACCGATTCATCATTATTGACAGATTTTAATTTCTCAATAAAGTCATTCTGGCTGATGTCAGCAGGCAAGAGTACAACCTGGCTATCTATTCCGCAGCCTTGCATCCTTTTAATTGCAGCCTTCTCATAAGAAATGTCATCGGGTCTTTCTCCTACCCTTACTATCATTAACTTTGGTTGGATATTTTTGGCTTTTAACTCTTGGACCCTATCTTTAACTTCTTTTGCAATTGCATCTGCTACCGGTTTTCCCTTTAATAATTCTCCCACCTTACACCTCCTGACCGTTTATTATGTTGACAACTTTTGCAAAAACTTCATCTGCTGTATTGTTTCCATCACATAAGAGTCTTTCTGCCCTTTCTTTATTTACCCTCACATAATCTTCATCAGAAATTGAGTTTATATTTATCAGCACATTAAGATAAGCACTGTTTAAGGCAGCCTTGAGGCATTGTACCCCCACACCTACGTCACTGATAATATTTTTGGAGGAAATATCCAAGATCTCTTCATGCATCTTAATAGCATCAAAGGCTAATTCCAATATTTCCATGGGAGCGGAACATGCAGCCTTCAAACATTTTTGCAGTTCCTTTTCCTTATTAAGTTTTTCTTCCTCGGTATTGGAAGGCATGACATAGGCCTTGGATAAGGGTTCAAACAATTCAGCGTCCTTATCCACCAGGTCAATTAATTTTTCTCTCAGTATTTCTCCTCTTTTTAATAAATCCTCATGCTTTCCTTTAACGTCAATAAACTTCTTTTTACCCAGGGAGAAGTTTGCTACCATAGAGTTAAGGGCTGTTCCCAGGGCTGCTGTCAGGGCTGCAGCTCCTCCGCCTCCGGGTACGGGATTTTTTGATGCAAGAAGCTTTGCAAATTCTCTGCTTGATTTATCTGTTAGCATTTTGGACCTCACTTATTTATAATATACCTTATTGTAAATTAGGGGGATCAAGAGTCCTCCTCCTATATAGTTTCCCAGTGTGGCAGGTATGAAGTTTGAAATTATTTTTGTAATTGTTATGGAAGGATCCAGGAGAGCCCCCAGGGGCAAGTAAAACATGTTGGCTACAACATGTTCGTATCCTGTAAAAACGAATAGCATTACCGGAAACCAACATCCCAAAAGCTTCCCTGTCGTGTCCTTTGATGTGGCAGCCAGCCAAACTCCCAGGCTGACAAGAATATTGCACAATATTCCCCTAAGGAGGACCTGGAGAAAGGTTAAGGATGTCTTTGCCTTTGCAATTGCCGCAGCCGTCTGTGCCATTTCCGCCTTATCATAGGCCCCGCCAAAATAAAGTAAAAATACTATGAACAGGGCCCCAAGCAAATTTCCTGCCCATACCTGGACCAAGGTCTTACAATAATCATTGAAACTAATTTTCTTTTGCATCAATCCAAATGTCATTAAACAATTACCGGTAAATAATTCTCCTCCAACCAGGACTATAAGCATGAGTCCTACAGGAAATACTGCCGCCCTTAAAAAGGTGTTCCCATACGCAACATTAAAACCTTGTGCGCCAAGAGCAATATAGGCTCCGGCCATGAAGCTCAATAAAAGTCTCTTGTCAGTGGTATAAGATGCCTTCTTTATGGCAGCCTGTATGAGGGCATCTGATGTTTCTTTTGGTGATAAACAAACCGTACTCAAGTATATACTCCTTTTCTGTTTTTAAGATGACAGCCGACACGTGTGCCGGCTGTCTGACTTAATATTCTGTCTAAAAGAGACCTTTGATTTTGCCATCAACATCTACATCAATGAATTCCGCGGCCGGTACCTTCGGAAGTCCGGGCATCTTCATTATATCTCCTGTCAGGGCTACCAGAAAACCTGCTCCGGCTGATATGGTTATGTCCCTTATTGTTATTTTAAATCCTGTCGGTCTTCCTAATACTTTTGGATCATCAGTCAATGAATACTGATTTTTAGCCATGCATATTGGTAAGTTGCCAAATCCTAATTTTTCAAAGTTTGCAATTTCCTTGCTTGCCTTAGAAGAAAATTCCACATCGCTGGCCCCATACAACTTTGTTGAAATAGCCTTGATCTTTTCCTTTATCGGTAAAGAGGTGTCGTAGGCATATTCCATCTTGCTTTCTTTTTCCGTAAGTCGCAAAACTTCTTCAGCAAGTTCCTGACCACCCTTACTTCCCTTTCCCCATACTTCAGAAAGGGCTATGTTTACGCCTAATTCATTGCATCTTTCCCTTATTAAATTAAGCTCTGCTTCCGTGTCTGTCGGGAATTTGTTAATTGCTACAACTGCCGGGAGCTTAAACACCTGGGTTACATTTTCTACATGTTTTAAGAGGTTGGGAAGTCCTCTTTCCAGGGCTTCAAGATTTTCTGCTCCCAAGTCTTGCTTAGCCACACCCCCGTTATATTTAAGTGCCTTGACTGTTGCCACTATTACCACCGCACTTGGCCTTAAACCGGTCTTTCGGCATTTAATGTCTATGAATTTTTCTGCTCCCAGGTCTGCGCCGAAACCTGCTTCCGTAACTACATAATCGGCTATCTTGCTTGCCATTCTGGTAGCTATTACCGAGTTGCAGCCGTGGGCTATATTAGCGAAGGGCCCTCCGTGAACAAAGGCAGGTGTTCCTTCCAAGGTCTGTACCAGGTTTGGTTTCAGGGCGTCCTTTAAAAGTGCAGCCATTGCTCCTGCTGCCTTAAGCTGTCCTGCTGTTACGGGCTTTCCGTCTCTTGTATATGCCACGATTATTTTTGCCAAATTTTCTTTCAACTCCACTATATCATTAGACAAGCAGAATATGGCCATTACTTCTGATGCAACTGTTATGTCAAACCCGTCTTCCCTTGCAACACCTTCACTTTTTCCGCCAAGGCCGTCAACTATGTGTCTTAACTGCCTGTCATTCATGTCAACGCATCTTCTCCAGACTATGCGCCTTGTATCTATGTTGAGCTCATTGCCCTGATGTATGTGGTTATCAAGCATGGCAGCCAAAAGATTGTTTGCTGCACCTATGGCATGGAAGTCCCCGGTAAAGTGGAGATTAATGTCTTCCATCGGAACTACCTGGGCATATCCGCCGCCGGCAGCTCCTCCCTTAACTCCAAATACGGGACCCAGGGATGGTTCCCTAAGTGCTATTATTGTTTTTTTACCCATGCTTGAAAGGGAATCTCCCAGGCCAATGGTTGTTGTGGTCTTTCCTTCTCCTGCCGGTGTCGGGTTAATTGCTGTCACTAAGATTAATTTTGCATCTTCCTTGTCTTTTAATTCATTCTGTAAATACCTGAAGTCAATTTTTGCTTTATACTTGCCGTAATTTTCAACATATTTATCCGGTATTCCGATTTTTTCGGCAATGTTGTTGATAACCTGCAATTCAGCTTTCTGCGCTATTTCTATGTCGCTTAAAAATTGTGCCATCTTTCCTCCGTTATACTTAGTTTATTATTAGTATTTTTTCAGATTGAATTCAAGTTGTTTTTATTTATTATAATACAATTTTTCTTTATAGTAAAATCAAATTTGTTAATACTTCCTTTAAATGAGCTGCAATCTCATGCTCTTTTCCCAGTCTGGATATAGCACCCTTAATGTTGCTTATTAGTTAAATTCCTGGAATAATTTTTCAAAATCTTCCTTGCTGTCTTTTGCATGGTAAACATGTTTGTCTTCAGGGAATCTTTCTGCCTTTACATCATCTACGTATTCCTTGAAGGCATTTGTAATTACTTCAGCTACATTTGCATATTTCTTTACGAATTTTGGCGTAAAGGCCTGGAACATGCCTAACATATCTCCGCATATGATCAATTGTCCGTCGCATGGAAGTCCTGCTCCTATTGAATAAACTGGAATAGTCAGTTTCTTTGCAATGAATTCCGTTAATTCCGGCGGAACTGCCTCCAATAACAAAGCTAAGGCTCCAGCTTCCTGGACAGCCAAGGCGTCCTTTATCAGAGCTCTTGCGCTGTCAACATAAAGGCCCTGAGCTTTAAATCCGCCCAACACGCCTGCACTTTGAGGAGTTAATCCAATGTGGCCTATTACAACTATACCTGCATCTGCAATAGCTTTTATTCTGCTGGCAACTCTTACTCCGCCTTCCAGCTTTATTGCGTCACAGTTGGCTTCCTTCAAAAATCTTACGGCGTTAGCCACTGCATCGGCATCTGTTGTATGATATGAACCAAAAGGCATATCGCCTACTATGAAAGTATTAGGTGCTCCCCTTCTTACTGCTTTGCAGTGAGAGATGCAATCATCCATGGTTACGGGAACAGTCCCTTCATATCCTAAAACTACCATTCCTAATGAATCGCCAACTAAAATCATATCCATGCCGGCTTGCTCTGCAAATGATGCCATCGGATAATCATAGGCTGTAATCCATGCTACCTTCTCACCCTTTTTTTTCATATTGTGTAAATCTAATATGGTTTTTTTCTTAGCCATTCTCTTTACCTTCTTTCTTTTTAATTAGTATCTATAATTATTTTCCCTTACATACACCTTATAGTCAACTAGTTTTTTGGTTTTATCAATGACCTGTGCGCCTGAAAGGGCGCTTTCAGTATTTATTATTGAATTTTATTATTTTCATGATAAAATAAAAATATAATATTTATTGGAGGAATTTATGAGCTTGTATAAAGAGTGGACGGAAGGTTTGGAAGCAATTAAAACCCGGGAAGATTATGATAATTTTTTTAAGGATTACATGGGTAAAGAAGAGGCTTGCTACAAAAAAATATTAGAGGCCAAAAACCCGGTTATTGAAGGAAAAATTAAGGAATTGGCAGAAGTAAACAATATGACTCCCTTGGAATACATAGGATTTTTGGACGGTGCAAACACAAGCTTTAAAGAAGGATTGGTCTTGGATGATCTGACAGAAGACTCCGAAATCAGGGCTGAATTTGACTGTGAAAAATTATTATGGAACATGTATGATGCAAAAGCCGAATGGCTTTACGGCATGAAGGAATGGGAAAACATCTTTGATGAAGAAAAAAGAAAACAGATAAAAAAGGAATACAATCGTTCAAAGATGGTAGTAAAAGGTGAAAAGCCGGGAAGAAACGACCCCTGCCCTTGCGGATCCGGGTTAAAATACAAGAAGTGCTGCGGTAAATAGAATCGGTGTGACATGGATAAGACAAAAGGTATAGTATTTGGTATTTTGGCAGCTTTTATATACGGCTTTACACCGATATTAGGGAAACTGACCTTTTTGGAGGGAAGCAACACGATGTCCCTTGCCTTTTACAGAAATCTCCTGTCTTTGCCTTTTCTCTATTCATTATTAAAGTATAAGAAGATTGATATAAGTATAGATAAGGCTCAAGGCAAAAAACTGGCTACCCTTGCATCAATGGGACCTACCCTCACTGCCCTATGTTTGTACAGGTCTTACTCCTATATTAGCGTGGGTATGGCTACAACCATCCATTATATTTATCCCGTATTGGTGACAGCCGCCAGCATAACCATATTCAAAGAAAAAATTAGCATCGGAAAACTCATTGCCCTGTTTTTGTCAACAACGGGTGTGGCCTTATTCTTTGAAGGCGATTTCAATATTATCGGAGTTGTATCAGCTTTCATATCCGGTGTGGTTTACGCAACCCACATGCTGTACATAGACAAGAGCGGTTTAAATGCTATGTATCCTTTTAAAATATCATTTTATTTATCAATGTTTTCTTCGGTATACTTGTTTGTTGCGGGAATTATAAGTAAAAACTTAGTCTTTGTCATGACCCCCAAGGGGTGGTTGTATACAATATTACTGGCATTTTTTGTATCATGTTTGGCCAATACTTTCATTCCTATAAGCATTAAATATTCAGGACCAACCGTAACCAGCATCGTTGGTTTGTTTGAGCCTATTACCAGTATAGTGACGGGAATCTTGTTTTTAAAAGAACCCATAACCACAAAAAGTGTTCTTGCCTGTGTACTTATTTTGCTTGGGGTTTTCATCGTTACTGTTGCAAAAGAAAAAAACCTGAATAATAATAATTAATATAAATAATATCTGGTACCAGGCACCAAGTATTTGGTGCCTGGTTCTTTTCTCCACAGGAACTTGGGCAGTCCGGGTATTTTTATTTATTTCTCCCGCCAGGCCTTAGGTGAAACTGAGGGTGGTTCAAAATTATGGCAGTAAAAAGATTACCCAAGAAAAAAGAATATAAAAAAATATCGACAGATTGATTATTTTGTGCTAACATATTATCCAATATGCAGAGTAGACAAGATGCGTTAAGTGTTGAGGGATGGGACGTTGCCCTCAAACGAAAGACTCAGGTCTGCGGTATCTGGTCGCTTCCGCTGTATTAGAGAAACTTATGTTACTCCTATATTGTGCGGAGGTATTGCTTTGCTCATAAGGAGGAAAAAATGAGAAGTAATACTGAGCCACAAAAATTTACGCCTCTTACACTTGTAAGGGCAGGGCTTTTTATTTCAATGAGCCTGGTTTTAAAAGTAATGTTCGAGGTTTATATTCCTTTGGCAGGAATACCTGCATTAAGAATAAACTTCGCCAACCTTCCCCTGATGCTGTCAGGCATGGTTTTAGGTCCCCTTGCCGGGTTTTTGACCGGAGCTGCAGCAGATATAATCAACTTCATTGTTAAGCCGGGAGGCCCCTTCTTCCCCGGATTTACGTTAGCCAGCGGCTTGTGTGGATTCATTCCGGGAATTATTTTTAAACATTTAAAAAAAGATATGAATTATAACTTGTTAAATACAGTTTTTATCTCTCTCTTATCCGTGGGTTTTGTCCTGGTCTTTATACAAAACGGTTTGCTGACCTTTGACAAGGGTATCATATATGATGGAAAACCCTTAAACCCCTTATATGCAGCCGGATTCTTTGTCCTTGTGGCAATTTACCTGGTAACGCCAATTATGATATCATCCGGGTCCAGGGATCTGAGCATGAACAAAATAGTATTTGCTGTCAGCGTAACCCAGCTTATAACATCAATAATATTAAACACTTACTTCTTATATGTTTTATACGGCATAGGAATAATGATTACCCTGCCGGCCAGGATCCTGACAAACTTCTTTATGATACCCCTGTATTCAATAATCATAGGAGCTGTATTGAATGTGCTGAAGGGAAAAATCCAGTGAATTTAAATATGGCAGAAACATTCCGTTTCTGCCATAAATTTTTATGGGTTAATTATTAAAGGTTATCTTCTGTTTCTGCCGGGTTATCTGAATTTTCTCCGCTTGCTTCACCGGTCCTTTGTATATCATATATTTTCATCATTTTATCAAGGTCAAGGCTTGCCCGGATTTCATACTTCACATCATTTTCGGTATAGGCTCCCGTGAATAAAACATACTCACCGTTCAGATAAAAATCAGTGTACTTATCATTGTCTAAGATGATTTGCCTCTTACCTTCATTTATAAAATCATATAAAACAAACTTATTATCCTTGTCTATCAACAATACCGTACCGGTGTCCTTAATCAACTGCATTTTTCTTGGCTCGTCAAAGGAAGTTGTAATTTTCTTTCCCTCCGGGTCCAGTACTTTGCACTTGCCGCCGCTTTTAATCAAAAGATACTTATCAAGCCATTCATAGGAGATATCCTTGTCAAAGGAAGCTCCTTCAATCAGGGTGGGTTCCTTATCCCCTTCCTCCCATATGAATATTTGGCTGAATACATTGCCGTATCCTAATGTTCTGAATATCACCCTTCCACCGGAGCTTATGATGTCAATCCCTCTGGTGCTTTTGTCGATTAAGCTTGAGCTCTCTTCCAGGTATGAAAGGATACTGTTTAAATCGGTATCTTCAACTTTAAATTCAGGCATGTCAGCAGTTTCTATTATATCAAGCTTGGTTTCTGTTTCCTGAAGCTTGGATATTATACTTTCATTGCTTTTAACCAGATTTAAATACTCTTTTTCCAGCTCTTCCAATTCTTTTTTGGTTTTTTCCAGTTCTTCCTTTAAGCTTAAGTTTTCCTTCTTGATTTCCTGGCTGGCGGCAATACCTTCATATTCTCCCGGTCCCAAACCTGTCTCTTCAGAGGCGGGAAGCTTAGTGCAGCCGGCAACAAGCAACAAGGTTAAAATAACTGGAAGCAATTTTGGGTTTTTCATTCACTCACACCCTTTCGCCCCTTCATTAAGGATTAAAAGCATCTTTCGATGCTTTTAATGTGTCATTATACTAACCGCTATATTTTCCGTCCCCTGTTGAATGGCCGTACTTAAAATATTTTCCCCTTCCTTTAGATCCTTAAAATATTTGGTAGTTCCGGAAGTGTCGAATATTTTGGTGTTATTGGTTACGGTCAGGTATATGAGCTCCGTCTTCCCTGATGAAGTAGTATTTTGCATCATTATCAGCTTTTTATCCGGATTGATGTATATAATTTTTCCGGAAAAGCTCTTGGCAGTTTCAATTTGAGAAACTTCAATTGTTACGATTTCATCACCGGCAGTGTTGATATTTACATTGTATCCCAGTCGCAAATCATAAATGGATACATTCTTTGACCCAATCGTTATCTTAACATTGTTGCTCACATTATACTGGGTAATGTCTCCGTCCTCATCCGCAATTTTTATTTTACACTGGGGTCCTATCAATATTTCCTTGATTACCCCGCTCATTTCGGCTTCTTTGGCGATAACGTTAATTGCAGTCATCTCATCATATTCGGTGGTTACTGTAACTTCATCTCCGGCTCCAAGCTGATCAAAACTTGATTCTTCATCATTTCTTGTTACATCCACATTCCCGGTGAAAACAAATGTCTTTGTAAGGCCATCATCTGTTTCAATTGTAAGTTTTATGGGGTAATTGTAGTCTATTGATTTTATTACTCCGTCATAATGCTTGATGCGGCTTACGGAATAAATCTTGTATACCACTCCTTTATCCAGCAAGAGAATCACTTGATCTTTTTTATCAAGCTCTTTTAATTCGGTAGCTTTGCCATCATGGTACACTTCAACTTTCTTGTCCACATCATATGTAACCTTATCGTCATCTTCATCATAAATGGTTATCTTGGCAGGCTCTACATAAGCCACAAGTTGAATTATACCCCTTACCACGTCCTTTGTACTGTCGGCCTCAACAGATAAAGCCAGTCTTTCTTCATTGATCCTGCAGCTAACAAGCATGTCCTTTTTCAAATCTGATATTTCCCTTATTTTTCCGTTTAGGGTTATTCTTGTATCATTATTTATCCTTACTATGCTTTCAACACCTGCATAGTCAGTCACATACAGGAAGGATTCGGCTTTATTTATTGATACTTTGGAAATTAAGCCGTCGATACTTGTGCTGGGTTTATATTTATCAAAAACAGGAAATATTTTATTGTCGTTTATGTAATCAAATGCCTTGTCCAAGAGTACGGAAATCTCCGCCCTTGTAATTTTATTCGCCGGGTTGATATTTTTTTCATTGTCGCCTAACATTATTTTCTTTTCATACATGAGGTAAATGTAAGGCCTTGCGGAAGCACTTATTTCATCCCTGTCATTAAAGGGCAGAACATAGGTTTTCAGGCTTCTTGCCTCATCATTCAGGCCTAATGCCTTAGTCAAAAGTACTGCCACTTCTTCCCTTCTGATATCATTAAAAATGTTTCTGTTTGAGAACATGTCCTTTACAGCCTGCTCATTTACTATACCAAGCTCAATGGCAAGAGCCAAATAATCCAGTGACCATTCATAACCCGTAACATTTTTCATGTTTTCCAAAGAAGGTTTATAATCATCAATTATTTCTTTTTTTATATCTTCATCGATGTCATATAATCTTGACATCATTATCAGGGTTTCCAATACGGTTACATTGTTATCAGGCTTGAATGTACCGTCCGCATAACCGGAAACAAGCCCGTTTTTTTCAACTCTCTCTATGTAGGATTTTGCCCAGTGATTTGAAATGTCTTTAAAGACAAGAGCATTTGCAGCCATCGTAAACAGCAAGGACAAAACGATAGAAAGTAAGATAATTTTACACAGCTTTTTCATAATACCTCCCATGTCCGTTTTTTCTTAATTATATCATATGAATGTTGATACTGCAATAAAAATTGGGGACATACCTGTCCCCGTCCTTTATTTTATCCATGTTCCGGTCTTGCCGGCCAAGCCGTCGGCTGCCTTCTCCAATGAAGTAATCAATGCCTTCCTGCCCGGTTTTGACCTGGCGAAGGATATGGCTGCTATAACTTTGGGAAGCATGGAACCTTCTGCAAATTCCTTGTCTGCAATGTATTTTTCTGCTTCTTCCACCGTCAGTTCGGATAACCAAACCTGGTCGGGTTTCCCGAACCTGATAGCTACCTTTTCAACGGCAGTTAAAATAATCAGGCTGTCTGCATCAACTAATTCGGCAAGCTTGGCAGAAGTAAAATCCTTGTCAATAACCGCAGGAATCCCTTTTAAGCCGTCGTTTTCTTCCACCACCGGAATACCGCCCCCTCCTGCAGCAATGACAATATTGCCTGTTGCAACCAAAGATTTTATGGCATCAATTTCTACTATATCTATTGGCTTAGGAGAAGGAACCACTCTTCTGTAACCCCTGCCTGCATCTTCTTTAAAGGTAAAACCTTTGGCTATCATGGCTTCAGCTTCTTCCTTTGTGTAGAAAGAACCTACCGGCTTTGTGGGATTTTGGAAGGCAGGATCATCCTTGTCAACCACAACTTGGGTTACAAGGGTTGCAACGGATTTTTTAATCCCCCTGCTCCTAAGTTCGTTTTGAATGGCATTTTGTAAATGATAGCCGATGTATCCCTGGCTCATGGCTCCGCATTCAGGGAAAGGCATTTGAGGTGTGCCTGCTTCTGTCTTTGATGCTGCATCCATGGCTAAATTTATCATCCCTACCTGGGGACCGTTTCCGTGGGATAAAATAACCTGGTTTCCGGCCTCAATCAAATCAACTATTGATTTTGAAGTGTACCTTACAGCCTCTTTTTGTTCCTCCGGGTCGTTTCCCAAAGCATTTCCGCCTAAAGCCAATACTATAACCTTGCTCATACATTCCTCCTTCGTGATAAAAGGGAAGCTTGTTCCCATATGTGTGGACCTATTGTACCATGACATTTATAATTTTGCAATTTACTTTTATTAATACATTCTAAAAAGTATTGACATCTTATTATATTGTGATACATACTTAATCATAGGGTCAAAGTAACTAAATATTGAAAGAGATGGTGAATTATGGAGCTTGGCAGATTTAGAAAAGAAATAGATAAAATCGACAGAGAAATAGTCAAACTTCTTGAAAAAAGATTTATTTTAGTCAGCGATTTAGGTATATACAAAAAAAAGCAAAACTTGCCCGTCTATGATGAAGCCAGGGAAAAAGAGGTTTTGGAATCATGCAGGGATATGCTTGAAAACAAAGAATATTCCAAATATATCGATGACATATATCTTCAAATAATGAAGGCCTGCAGGGACATACAAGGCAATTTGAAATGACAAGGGATGAGCCCTGATAAACCGGCTCATCCCTAAAAACATTTTCTGGCCTTTAGGACCTTCAAGACATTTTTCTTACCCTTTCAAATTCATTTTGGATTTCTTCCGAAGGTTCCCCTGACATTTTGGATACAGCGTAAATAAATATACAAGATACTATGAAGGCAGGAAGAAGTTCATAAACCCCGAATAATCCTCCCATGGGTTTAAGTATAAGCTTCCACACAAATACCATTATACCCCCTGAAAGCATGCCGGCAATTGCCCCCTCCCTGGTTGTTTTCTTCCAGAGCAGGGAAAATATGATGATGGGTCCGAAAGTAGCTCCGAATCCTGCCCAGGCAAAAGATACTATGGTAAAAATAACACTGTCTTCGTCCAGGGCTATGAAGATACCCAGTATACAAATTGTAATCAGGATAATTCTTGAAACATTCATTACTTCCTTGTCGCTTGCATCCTTCTTAATCAAACGCTGGTAGATATTCTTGGAAAAAGCTGATGCAGCAATCAAGAGATAAGAATCGGAAGAACTTATTGTAGCTGCCAGAATTCCCGCCAATACAAAGCCGGCAAGGAAGGTGGGAAGCAAAGAGGTGGACAGTACAATAAAAATATTTTCCGAGTCGCTGTAGGTTAAATGTGCTGCAGGGAATACTGCCTTTCCGATTATCCCTATGGCAACGGCAGCACCTAAGGAAATAATCACCCATACCGTTGCTATTCTTCTGGATATTTTTAACTCATTGGGATCTCTGATAGCCATGAATCTTAACAACACCTGGGGCATTCCGAAATAACCCAATCCCCAGGCAAGGGTTGACAAAATGGTATACAAGCCATACTCCCCTGCTTCATTGTACTGGGGTACTCCGTTTATAACTTCCTGAACCCCGTCTTTTACAGCCGGAGATGCTATGCCGAAAAACTCAAAAAACCCGGGAATTGCCCTGGCATTCTCAATAACCTGGGCTGCTCCTCCCGCTGCAGCAGTCCCGACAAACAAAACTGTAACCAATGCTGTGATCATAACAATGGCCTGCATGGTATCAGAAGCGCTTTCTGCCAGAAATCCTCCTATGAAAGTATAAAACAAGACAAAGACGGCTCCCATTATCATCATGTACTGGTACTTAAATCCGAACAAGGCGTTGAAAAGTTTGCCCACGGTCACAAAGCAGCTGGAAGCGTAAACAATAAAGAAAACCAATATAAAAACTGCAGCTATAGTCATTATAATTTTATTTTTTTCCTTGAAGCGGTTGCTTAAAAAATCGGGAAGGGTAATTGAGTTGTCTGCCACAACCGAATAGTTGTGAAGCCTTTTGGCTATAAACAACCAGTTTAAGTAAGTTCCGGCCGCCAAACCTATTGCGGTCCATGCGGCATCACTTAAGCCGTACCAGTATGCGACCCCGGGAAGTCCCATCAAAAGCCAGCCGCTCATATCCGATGCTTCGGCGCTCATAGCCGTAACTAAGGGGCCAAGGGTCCTGCCTCCCAAAAAATAGTTTTCACTGCTCTCATTGGCACGTTTTGCAAAATATAGTCCGATGCCTATAACGACAACCATGTAAATAATCATGGATATAAAAATCTGTAATGAGTCTCCATTCATAATGTGAACCTCCTAGTTTAATTTTATTTTTTAAATGGCTTAATTCTCCATATCATCTGATTAATCAGGCTTAGTATAAAAAAATCCACCTCAAAAAGAGGCGGATGTCCGCGGTACCACTCTAACTGCATTTTAAATACAGCGTCTCATTTAAATAAGGGTTGATGCCCTTTGGGTTGTTACGCCCAAAAGCTCCGAGGCGGGTTCAATCAACATTGGGACAAAGGTATTTCACCCTGCAACCTTCTCTCTGAGTCCATGTTTTCATTACTATTCCTCTTCACAGCAAAATATTAATATTAAAGGTCATACTACACTAAGATTATATTTTTGTCAAGATATTTTTTGAATTAATTTACCGATAAATTTATATAAATTTATCCCTTGCCCGGCCGGCATGCTGTTTTGTCTCCATTCTCAGAACAAAAAAGTATTTTAATGCATGTTATAATGACAATGCTTCCGTCTTTTTATTGTATTGTCATCCGATTAAATTATTTATTACTTCTTTTACGCAAGTCATCTTATTAACATGACCAATGTTTGCTCCTGAAAAAATAAGGCCGTCCCTTCCTTCCACGGAATTTATCAACCCTTCCGATATGCAGTATGGAATTTCTTTGGGATTACAGCCAGGCATACACCTGTAACAATTTTTTATGATGCTTTTCCCCCGGGTCAGAAAATTAGTTTCTATAGCCCTTCCCGGCATACCCACCGGGCTTTTTATTATACTGATCTTATCATCACTGGCATTAATATATGCTGATTTAAAATTTTGGTGAGCATCACATTCAAGAGTAGGGACAAATAAACTTGCAATTTGAAACCCGTCTGCTCCGGCTTCTTTAAGCTGGATGATATCATGCCTTGTCCTTATACCGCCGGCTGCAATTAAAGGAATCTTCACCTTATACTCATCTTCATAGCTCTTTAATAAAAGCTTTACTTCTTTAACGATATCAACTAAGGACATACATTTATTTTCAAGCAATTCTTCCATTTTAAAGCCTAAATGCCCCCCTGCCAGAGGCCCTTCAACCACTAAGGCATCGGGCAGCCTGTCTGCTTTCAAATAACTCCTTATAATAATTCTTGCGGCCTTTGCCGAAGATACTATGGGAACTATTTTTGTATCGGTACCCCTGACCAATCTTGGAAGGGCAAGGGGGAGGCCGGCACCTGATACGATTATATCTATCTTTTCTTCAAGAGCCTTTTTTACATAAAGTTCATAATTGTTCATGGCTGCCATGAAATTCATGGCTAATATTCCTTTTGTCTTCTCTCTTGCTTTTTTAATTTCCTTTTCTATGGCTCTTAAATTTGCTTTTACAGGGTCCCTTAAAAAGTCCGGCTCTCTGAAACCTATCTGGACGCCGGATATGGTTCCTATACCTCCTTCATTTGCAACTGCTGCCGCCAAGTTTGAAAGAGAAACGCCTATTCCCATGCCTCCTTGAACTATGGGAATATGAGCTCTTAAATTTCCGATTATCAATTCCTTTAATTCCATATGCCACCATTATTTTTATTTTCTATTTATTTGATAATCAAAGTATATATCCCTTCCAACCTTTTGTCAAGAAAAAAAGGACCTTCCTTATAAAGTGAAGGAGGGTCCTTAATTAATTTTTATTTATTAACATATTCCTCGATGGAATTCTTTGTAAACTGCTGCTTTTCTTCTATTGCTTCCTGAATCATCATGTCCTTAACCTTCATGAGCCTTACCTGATTTCCCCTTTCATTCTCGTCAAGCTTCATCTGAATGTATTTGATTGTTTCTTCAATCTTGGGAATCATGATATATTCAAGAGCATTTACTCTTCTCCTGGTCTTTTCGATTTCAGCTGCAAGAAGTTGTACTTCTTTTTCTACAGCTGCCAATTTTAACAGCTCGGGGAAAATATTTGACAAGTTTTCGATTGCATTGTCAAGTTCAGCTGAAGTATTGGCAAAACCGTAAGGGTAGATATTTGCAGTGTCATCAGTTGTTGTATTAAAATTAAACACGGGGACATCTACACTCATTACATTTTTTCTGCCTACCTCTATGGTTACTCCCTGCTTGGGATACATGAGGGCTTCTTCCAAAACCTCCGAGGACATAACGGCACTGGCAATTACAAAGTTGGAATATACATCGCCTATATGGGCTTCAACCTGCTCGCGGAGGGCCTTGTTTTCCCTTGCAAGCTCCAAAAATCTTTTCATGAGCTCGTCACGTTTGTCCTTCAACATTTTGTGACCTTTTACAGCCACCTTTAAACGTTTTTTCAAGGAGGTTAAAACCATTCTGGTAGGATTAACATTTAATCTTGCCACATAACCACCCCTATGCTATTCTTTTTTCGGATAATACTTTTCAAGATACTCATCTCTTATACGTTTTAATTCTGCCTTGGGAAGAAGGGTCAGCAAGTCCCATCCTATTTCCAGTGTTTCTTCTATAGTCCTGTTTGTTTCATATCCTTGAGATACATATCTTCTTTCAAATTCATCCGCAAACCTTGCAAAGTATTTATCGGTATCGGATAAGGCCGCTTCACCAAGGATGGCCATGAGTTCCTTTGCTTCCTTACCTCGGGCGTATGCAGCAAAGAGCTGGTTCAATACGTCAGAGTGGTCCTCCCTTGTTTTTCCCCTGCCTATACCCTTGTCTTTCAAACGGGACAGGGAAGGCAAAACGTCAATAGGAGGCTTAATATTCTTCCTGTAGAGTTCACGGGAAAGAATAATCTGTCCTTCCGTAATGTATCCGGTAAGGTCAGGAATGGGATGTGTTTTGTCATCTTCAGGCATGGTGAGTATGGGTATCATTGTTATAGATCCCTTATGGTCTTTTTTTCTTCCTGCCCTTTCATAAATCGTAGCTAAGTCTGTGTAAAGGTAGCCGGGGTATCCACGTCTGCCTGGTACTTCCTTACGGGCAGCCGATACTTCACGAAGGGCTTCCGCATAGTTTGTAATATCCGTCAATATTACCAGCACGTGCATGTCTTTGTCAAAAGCAAGATACTCGGCTGCCGTCAAAGCCACACGAGGTGTTGATATACGCTCTATAGCCGGGTCATCTGCCAAGTTCATGAACAGTACCGTCCTGTCGATTGCTCCCGTACGTCTGAAGTCGGTAATAAAGAAGTCAGCCTCTTCATAAGTAATACCGATAGCTGCAAATACAACGGCAAACTTGGAATCGGTACCTAAAACCTTTGACTGACGGGCTATTTGAGCCGCCAGGTTGGCATGGGGAAGACCGGAACCTGAGAAAATAGGCAGCTTTTGCCCTCTTACCAGAGTGTTCAAACCGTCTATGGCAGAAACACCTGTTTGAATAAATTCATTGGGATAGTCTCTTGCAGCGGGATTAATGGGAAGACCGTTAATATCCAGCCTCTTTTCCGGTATTATTTCGGGACCGTTGTCTATTGGTCTGCCAAGGCCGTCAAAAACCCTTCCCAACATATCTTCCGCAACCGCAAACTCCATTCCCCTTCCCAGGAACTTCACCTTTGATTGAGCTAAGTTGATTCCGGCAGCACTTTCAAACAATTGAACCAATGCATTGCTTCCGTTGATTTCAAGAACCCTGCAGCTTCTGGTTTCACCGTTGGGAAGCTCGATTACTCCCAACTCATCATATGCTACATTTTCAACATCCTTTACAAGCATCAAAGGTCCTGCTACTTCAGATATGGTCCTGTATTCTTTAATCATTTTACTCAACCTCCTTGCTTGCTGTCAAAGCCATGATGTCCCTGTCTATTTGTTTTGCGATGTCTTCGTAAGCATCTTTCACGTCTTTTTCTTCCGTATATTTAAATCTTCCTATCCTTTCTCTTACTTCAAGCTCTGTTAAGGCCTTGAAATCCGCCCCGTTATTCAAGGCTTCCACACCCTTGTGATAGAATCTCAAAATCAGTGTCAAGAGTTTATGTTGCTTTTCAAGGGATGAGTAAGTATCAATTTCATGGAAGGCATTTTGATGCAGGTAGTCTTCTCTTATGGACCTTGTTGCCTCCAACTTCAGCCTGTCATAGACTGACAGGGAGTCAACACCTACCAGCTGAACTATTTCATTCAATTCTGCCTCTTCCTGGAGGAGCCTCATAACTTCATTGCGCATTTCTGTCCAGTTCTTTGCTACATTTTCATCAAACCAGGGACCTAACCTGTCAACATACAAGGAATAACTTGTGAGCCAGTTGATTGCCGGGAAGTGCCTGCTGTATGCAAGTTGGGCATCAAGTGCCCAGAACACCTTTACTATTCTGAGGGTGGCCTGGGATACCGGCTCTGAAATATCTCCTCCGGGAGGTGATACGGCTCCGATTGCTGACAAGGCTCCTTGTCTTCCATCTGCCCCTAAACATATTACTCTTCCTGCTCTTTCATAGAACTGGGCAAGACGAGATGCCAGGTAGGCGGGATAGCCTTCTTCACCGGGCATTTCTTCAAGACGGCCGGACATTTCTCTCAGGGCTTCAGCCCAACGGGATGTAGAGTCTGCCATCAGGGCTACCGAATAACCCATGTCTCTGAAATACTCGGCTATGGTAATTCCTGTGTAAATTGATGCTTCACGGGCGGCAACGGGCATGTCGGAGGTATTTGCAATGAGGACGGTACGTTTCATCAATGATTCCCCTGTTCTCGGGTCCTTTAACTCAGGGAACTCCATTAAAACGTCGGTCATTTCATTTCCCCGCTCTCCGCAGCCTATATACACAACTATTTCAGCATCGGCCCATTTTGCCAGCTGGTGCTGCACAACAGTCTTTCCGCTTCCGAAAGGTCCGGGAACTGCCGCAACCCCGCCCTTTGAAATTGGGAATAAGGTGTCTATAACCCTTTGACCTGTTAACAAGGGGATTTCGGGAACTAATTTTTCCTTGTAGGGACGTCCTTTTCTAACAGGCCATTTCTGCATCATGGTCAGGTTAACAAGTTCACCGTTATCCTTCTTAACTATGCATACAGTTTCTTCTACGGTGAAGCTTCCTTCCTTTATTTCAACAACTTCTCCCGATATTCCGAAAGGAACCATAATTTTATGATCAACAACTATAGTTTCCTGAACGCTTCCTATTATGTCTCCTGCCTGAACCCTGTCTCCTGCTTTTACCTTAGGAACAAAGTCCCATTTTTTCTCCCTGTTGAGGGCAGGAATACTAATTCCTCTTGTAATGTTAGGTCCTGCTATCCTTCTTATTTCTTCCAAGGGCCTTTGTATTCCGTCATATATTGTTTCTATAAGTCCGGGTCCCAGTTCAACAGAAAGCTGTGCTCCCGTGGAAACAACCGGTGCTCCCGGGGCCAAGCCTGATGTTTCTTCATATACCTGTATGGATGCCATTTCCCCGCGCATCTCGATTATTTCCCCTATGAGGCCTTGCTCGCTCACGCGGACAACGTCAAACATGTCGGCTTCTTTCATACCATCTGCTATAACCAACGGACCGGATATCTTAACTACTCTACCTTGGCTCATTAAAATAATCACCTGCTTTCTTTTTTTTACCTTAATCGTTGCTGAACAATATGTCAGCACCTACTGCTTTTTCAACTGCCAACTTTATATTTCTAAGCCCCAGGCCCAGGGATCCCTGCATACCGGGTATGGGAATAATTGCAGGCAGCCGTTCTTCATTGTATTCATATATTGTTTCTTTTATCTGCTCATATAAGTTTTCAGTCACGTAAATTATTGCATAATTGTCGGCTGCAATCCTTTGAAGGGTTTTTTTTGCTTCCTCTGCCTTATTGCAATCGAACACATCCAGACCAACGGCCTTGAATCCTTGAACACTTTGTTTGTCTCCGATGATTCCTATCTTATACATAAGTTTCTCTCACCCTCTCTCTTATAAGGTCCGGCGAGATGCCTGCTGTCTTTCCTGCCAAAATGATTCGTGCAATCTTGATTTCATTATCCTTAGCTATGAGATATCCTGCAAGGGCTTCTATGCCGTAAGGAAAATACTTGGCAGATTTTACATGTTCCATTAATTTATTGTCCAACAGCTTTTCCAGCTTTGTAAACTTTCCTGTTTCAGCTAAAGCTTCCGTCCCTTCAAGAAATACATCCTTGTAACCATAGGCTAAAAGAAGTTCTCCAAATTTTTCAAAAGGCTCATCATAATTTCTTATAAATATATGGTCCTGTATGTTGCCGCCCTTCAAAAAAACCTTATTGAAAAAATCCCAGGACTTTTTCATTTTCTTAAGTCTTACAAATGTTTTTATGTTGTTTGAATCTATCAGCATCTTCACATAATCAACAATGAACTTATTCCTGGTTTTTTCCGCGGCCTTAAGCATTTCATCAAAGCAGTAGCGGTCCAGTATTATATCTATGAGCTGGGGATCTCTTGTTTTTGGAAAATCTTCTATTATTTCGTTCAATGCCTTACCCATGTTCTCAGTCAAATCAGAAAAGCTTCTTTCTTTCAAGGCATGTTTTAAAACATTTAACTCAATGGTTCCCGTATCCACAAGAATATCGGTATCATCCCTGTTTAAATACTCATTTTTGACCAATACCTTAAGGTTATGGTAATCGTAGGGATACAAAAATATATTGAAGTGGTCCGGATCAGGAGCAATGGACTTTATGAAATCATATGTCTTCTTGTGTTCTTCAATCAGAAGACTTTCATAATTTTCAAAATCCGTTATTTCATTCAGATAGCCGTAATAACAATCATCCAATACTCTTATGGCATCTTCCATCGATTTTGCGTCTATCATCTTTTCTGCCCTTTCACGGGTAAGCATGTGCTTTTCTATGCTTTTCACTCTTGAAGTGGCATATAAATAATCAGTATCCTTGATCTTCGCCAAAGTCAACCCTCCTTTCAGGCAGGATTCATTTAAAAAGTACATCTGCTATCTCACTTGTCAGTTGGTCTCTCATAGCATCCAAGAGGGTTTCAAAGGTACTGTTTATTTCAACCTTTCCCCTTTTTAGCACGAAACCGCCGCTTGTTTCAACCGTATCCTTGCTTAAAGCAACTTTTTCCGCTCCCAATTTTTCATTGACGGCTTTAACCAGTCTTTCACCGATGCTTTCCCTGTCTTTGGCATTTAAAACAATACTTCCCTGGCAATTGGGAATCCTTACGACTTCCTGCACCAGGAAGTTCAGGTATTCAACTTCCGGCATTGCTTTAAGCTTTTCTATTGCCGCATCGAAGCTTTTATTAATAGCTTCCTGCTTAGCCGACAATAACATCTTTCTGCCTTGAAGCTCGGCAGCGGATACTTTTCTGTTTTTTAATTCAAGGGCATCATTTGCGGCTTTTTCAGCTTCGGTCTTAATTAAGACTTCCGCTTCATTTTTTGCTCTATTTAAAATTTCCTGCTTGGTTTTTTCCGCATCCATCAAAGATGAATTTGCGTAATCCTGCGCATCGCTAAGAATCTTTGATGTTATATTTTCAATGCTCATTTCATCACATCCTTATAATAAATTTTTATACACTCCTTTATATTTGAATTCCATTTACCATAAGGAATGATGCAAGAAGTGCCAAAACTGCATATGTTTCAACCATTGCTGCGTATACCATAGCTTTTGCTATTTCTTCAGGTCTCTTTCCTATTAACTGAACGCCGGTTGCAGCTACCTTACCCTGCCAGATAGCAGATACGGTTCCTGTAATACCGGACGGAAGAGAGGCTGCCAGGAACATTAATCCTTGAGCTGTTGTCAAGGGCGCAATATTTCCTGCTAGTACACCGATTTTATTCATTATAATAAATGCGATAAGAAGTCCATAGATTCCCTGTGTTCCGGGCAGTGCCTGGAGCATTAAGGTAGGGCCGAATTTTTTTGGATCTTCGGATATAACTCCACCGGCAGCCATACCTGCAAGAGCAACTCCCCATGCGCTTCCTATTCCTGCCATAGATGCATTAGCAGCTCCTAAAATTGCTAAAAAACCACCAATTGTGAATTCCATTTAAATTTCCTCCTTGATTTTGATATATTTGGTTTTTTTGGTGAAAGGATTAAATGGATCTCCTCCACCTTCATAAAATTTACCGAAAAATTCTACATATTGAAGTCTGGCTGAGTGAACGAATGAGCCAAGACCATTTATGGCAAAGTTAAGTGTGTGGCCGAATATAAAGACCGCCACAAACATAAGCTTTCCTGGTATTCCTCCTGCCATGGAGCCGATTAAACTCAGAACGGATGAAATAACACCCGTTGCAAGCCCTAAGGCTAATAGCCTTGAATATGACAGAACATCTCCCAGGTAACCTGTTATTCCATACAAGGCAAGGACTCCGCTTGTTAATTTACCAATAATTTTTTCCTTTGCTCTGCCTTGTGTCAGAACCAGGCCTAATGCCGATAATATTGTCATCCATTTGCCTATGACCGGCAAGGGTGAGCCGGGAATTATCATGCCGCCAGCCAGCCATAATATAGGTCCGATAATAAACAAATACCACAGACCCACATCCATGAGGGCATCACCCAAATGACCGTCTCTTATTAACATATAACCCTGCATTCCCATTCCTACAAATAAGTGGATAAGACCCATGACGAAAGATACTATCAATACGGTCATCGGTTCTTTTAAGGGGTCTAACCATAAATAGGATATAGGAAGGTTAATGTTAAAAAGATATTTTGCCCCCACAACCAAACCGTCTCCAAACCAGCTTCCGTACATTACACCCCAAAAGATTGTGGATATTCCGCCCCAGAAAAAGACTCTCAGCATTTTCCCGAAGGTTCCTTCTATATCAAACTTTTTAAGTATGATGAAGCATCCCAGTGCAAACATAAGGCCATATCCAACGTCTCCAAGCATCATACCGAAAAATATAGCGTAAAATGGTGCCATGGCAGCTGTCGGGTCTATGTTGGAAGCAGTAGGCAGGCTGTATAGCTCTGTTATTGAATCGAAAGGTGCAACAAAAGAATTGTTTTTCAATAATATAGGTATGTTTTCGCCTTCTTGAGGCTCTTTAAACTCATACCAGCACTGGTATTCGTCCAGGACTTTCTGAACTTTTTCCCTGCATTCCACAGGTATCCATCCTTCAATATAAAAGGTGGTATCCGTCTTCAGCATGTTGCTGAGTATTTTAATTTTATCTCTTTCAATTACCAGGTAGTCATGATACAGCTGAATTTCTTCTTTGAAGGATACCAGTTCTTTTATGCCGTTTTCCACGGCATCTCTCTTGACAGAAATGTCTTTTAAGATATTTTCATACTGCATGATATTCTCTTCAGCAGTACCCTTCAGTTCCTTAAAGGTTACTGGCGTAAAGCCGTATTGTTTCAATAATTCTAAAATATTCTCCTTTTCCTCACTAAGACAAATAAATGAGCAATAATACTGATCCTTGTCACTGTTTATCACATCCATTACACACCTGTCGGTTGCATTAAACAGTTGGGATTTTAGCTCATCAATGTCAACAATAGCGGGTATGGTCCCGATTATTATATTAGTGTACTTGGTTTCCGTAAGATCAAGTGGAATATCATATTTAATCCATGGCTTTAGGCTTAAAATAGCTGCCTCTGTTTTATTTCCTTCAGTGCACAGCTCGCTTAATGACTTGTTTAATTCAAGAACCTTGGCTACCTTTTCAATAACATGGTCGTTTTTATCCAATGCTTCTGTAAATTCGTCATTTGTTACAGGTTTTCTTGTATTAAATAAAGGCCTTTTGCTGGTGTCATATTTCTCAAGGCTGTTGATCACTTCGCTCACCTGTGAAATTCTTACATCAAAAGCAAAGACCTCCTCTTCGTTGCCATCCTTTTTTACGCATGAAACCCATTCGGGGTCTGTAAGTTTTGAATCCTGGGAGCTTATTTCAACAACGCCTAAATCCATGATTCTTTTTAATAGATCTGTTTTTATGCCGTCTAATCCTATGATGTTAATTTTGTTCATCTTAACTATTGACACTGGCCTTCACGATCCTTTCAAGTATAATTGACGCTGCCCTGTCCATGTTAGCGCTTGCTTTTGTTAAAATTTCATCACAATCTTTAGCAGCATCATTGATAATGCCCTCATAAAGAAGCTGTCCCTCGGATTCAGCCTTGCTTAACACTTCAGATCTGTTAATGTCTGCTGTTTTTCTTGCTTCATCCAAGATTTCCTGAGCTTGCGCGTTAGCATTGGTAATAATTAATTTTGCTTGTGCCGCTGCATCTTTTTTAATTGCTTCAGCCTTTTCCTCCGCCTCCTTTATTACCTTGATTACTTCAATTGACACTCTACCACCACCTTTATGATTATTATTTTTAAAAATACAAATACTATTCCATATTAATTAATGATAAATTAAAACCCTATATTTGTCAAGTTTATAGCTAAATCGTCAAATACTAAAAGAAAGGGGTTTTGTAATTTTATTCACAAAAGTAATCGTTTGCAAATTATTTGATTGTTATTATTTTCTCATTTACCCTTATTCATTTACAAAAGTAAAATTTAAACCTTGTGCCAAGTATTAAAAATAACCCCCGGCCATGAGGTGCAGGTTGCACAAAAATAATAAAAATATCCGCTCACGGTTTCGGACACGAATAATTCTAAAGCTCATTCCGGCTAAGAATTAAATCGTGTCCTGCAAATGTTCGCTTGATATTTTTATTATTTTTTCAAGTATATAGTGCCTGGTACTACGTTTATTCAACAGCAAATATAAGGGTAGCTTCTGCTGCTATTTCGTCATCAACATAAGCGGTTGCTGTACCCATTCCCAATGTTGACTTCATCTTTGTAATTTGAGTAACCAGCTTCAAGGTATCCCCCGGAAGAACCTTCCTTTTAAACCTGGCATCTTTAATTCCTCCAAAATACACCGTCTTGTTCCTGAACTTCTCTGAAGACAAGATGGCAAAGGCCCCGGTCTGGGCCAGGGCCTCAATGATCAAAACCCCCGGCATCACGGGATTTTCGGGAAAATGCCCTTGAAAAAACTGCTCATTCATGGTAATGTTTTTAATTCCCACAGCCCTTTGCCCCTCCTGGAGGTCAATTATCTTATCTATTAAAAGCATAGGGTACCTGTGGGGAATGGTCTCCAGTATATCCTTTATATCATAGTTCATAGTATTATCCCTTATATTTCTTAAATATCAGTGTTGCGTTATGGCCCCCAAAACCAAAGGCATTTGACAAGGCATAATCGAACTCCATGGCAAGGCCTACGTTAGGTACGAAGTTCAAATCCAGTTCCGGATCCGTTTCCTTGTGGTTAATAGTGGCGGGAATAAAGGAATCTTCTATAGCCCTGACACAAATAATTGCTTCGACTGCCCCTGCCGCACCAAGCAAGTGCCCGGTCATGGATTTTGTGGAGCTTACATAAAGCTTTTTTGAATATTCCTTAAAAACATTCTTTATGGCTTGAGTTTCAAATTTATCGTTGTACAAGGTGCTTGTCCCGTGAGCGTTTATATAAGTTACATCCTCCGGCTCAATACCTGCATCCGAAATTGCATTAAGCATCGATTTTGATGCTCCTTGAGAGCTTGGGTCGGGACTCGTCATGTGATAAGCATCGCAGGTTGCTCCATAACCCACGATTTCACCATAAATTTTTGCCCCCCTTTTAACAGCATGCTCATAATCTTCAAGAACCATCAAACCTGCCCCTTCTCCCATTACAAAGCCATGCCTTTCCTTATCAAAGGGGATGGAAGCCCTGTTTATGTCAGTGCTTGTCGATAAGGTAGTCAGGGCGGTAAATCCGGCAACGGAGCAGGGACTTATGGCGGCTTCTGCCCCTCCAGCTATCATAACATCACAGGTTCCATCCTGTATTCTCTTGTATGCTTCTCCTATTGCATTGGCTCCGGTTGCACATGCGGTCACGGTACTTATGTTAACTGCCTTGGCCTGGTATTTGACGGCAATCAAGCCGGATGCCATATTGGAAAGCATCATCGGTATGAAGAAGGTCGAAATCTTACCGGGCCCCTTTGCAAGAAGCTTTGCATGTTCTTCCTCAATTGTATGGATCCCGCCAACGGCACTGCCCACTATGCAGCCAAATCTGTCGGAATCAACTTTTTCAGTATCAAGGCCGGAATCCTTAACCGCAATATCGGCAGCGGCAAG
>Ga0255340_1001340_pt1 | contig 33156 bp, 23 predicted proteins | sample wastewater_treat_7_FD_192417 | JGI IMG/M metagenome (GOLD analysis project Ga0255340, IMG submission 192417) | Wastewater microbial communities from Lulu Island WWTP, Vancouver, Canada - plant10 | ecosystem: Engineered > WWTP > Wastewater > Unclassified | place: Canada: Vancouver, British... | reverse complement strand
GCCCGATCCTACTACATTTCCACCATGAAAGCGCTCATTCAGACCGGTTCTAGCCTGTCTGCGTGCGGACACGCACAGGCAGGCGGGCGGGTGCCCGTGCCCCTGAAAAGCGATTTCTTATCAATTTTTAGGGGTGTCTTATTCTTGCGGCGGCGGGGGGCGGTATTGGTCGGCAGGCCGGAATTGCCGTCATCCCCCCAAAAAAATCGCTTGACTAGAGCGATGTATTGCGCTTCATTCGGTCGTAGCAGAAAAAAATTTGGCAGAGCGTTTGTTGTTTTGCCGAATTAAAGAAGGAGAAAATGATGCGAAGAGTGATGGTGATGATGGCTGTGTTGGCGTTGGCGGCAACCGCCTCTGTCCGGGCGGCTGATGGCGATGGCCAGTTGATACAGTTCAAGACGGGTGACGTGTCCTTTACCCTGTTGCAGAGCGACGGCGTGACGCCGTTGGCGGCGACCGAGCTCAGGATGCTTTCGCCTGAGGATGGCGGCGTGTTGGCGGAAGCGGTCTCGGACCAGTTGGGCCGGGCGGTCATTGCGCTGATCGAAGGCCGTTATCTGCTGAACGTGTCCGGACAGAATCTTTCCGTCCTGGATGTTGCCAGCGATGCCACTTTGACCTCTTGCCGTGTCGTGGTTCCGGCCGCGGCCATGCTGGTGGCGGGTCAGGAAGAGGAAGAAGATGATGACAGGGGCGGAGCCGTCTGGCTCAAGCCCGTGGTGATTGGCGGCGCGGTCGTTTTTGTGGCTGGCGCCGGTTATGCCATCTATGACCACAACGACGACGATGATGGCGACGGTGATCGGGATGACGATGTGCTTCCTCCGCCTCCCCCTCCTCCTCCTCGTCCTGATGGTGGTGGTGGCGATGTCGGGCCTGGGCCCAGCCCGATCTAATCGAATTTGACGATGTCGAGGCGCTTGGCGGATTTCCACTTCGCCAAGCGTCTTTTCTGGTGGAGGAACGGGGATTGGCGGCAACTCCGGAATCAAGAGGCAAGGCATGAGTTGGAATATGTTTGGGTTTGTCCGGACGGGCGTACTGGTTGTGGCGGGTTTGGTCTTGGTTCAAGGGTGCGCGAGTTCATCAGGCCGCTATCCGGCGGCCAATTTGCTGGGGATTGGCAGCGGGGAACCGGCATTTTTCAGCGACGAGTCCAGTCTGCAGCAGGTCATGGCCACCAAGGAGCTGCTCGCGCTGCAAAAGGATGAATATCAGGTTGGACCTGACGATGTGGTAGAAGTCAGCATTTTCGAGTGGGAAACCAACGACCAGACCAAAACCCTGCAGTTGCGTGTGTCGGAAACGGGTTATATTTCCCTGCCAACCGTCGGGGCCTTGATGGTGGCCGGCAAGTCGGTCCAAGAAATCCAGCGGCTGATTGAAAAAAAATTGATTGATCAGAACGTCTTGCAGACGCCCCGGGTGGGCGTATGGGTCAGCGAGTTCCGCAGCCGCCGGATTTCGGTCATCGGCTCGGTGAACCAGCCCGGCACCTACGCGATACACCAGAACGTTTCTACGCTGCTGGATATGTTGACGCTGGCGGGTGGTCCCCAAGAGGTAGCTGGCGGGCAGGCCTATGTGATTCGGCGCGATGCGGGCAAGGATGAAGCGCGCATTCGCATTGATCTGGACGAGCTGCTGGAAAAAGGCGAGACGGACCTGAATCCGGTGCTGAGCGCCGGCGATATTGTGTATGTGCCGAAGGCTCCGCTGATATACGTCTATGGGGAAGTGAAGCAGGCCGGCGCCTTCACCTTCCGCAAGCAGTTGCGCGCCTTGGAAGCCGTGGCTCTGGCCGGCGGGTTCACCGATCTGGCCGACCGCCGCATTTCGCTGATTCGCCGGGCGGAAACCGGTGAGGGAAACGTCCATTCGCTGGATGTGGCCCGCATCGAGCGCGGCGAAATGCCGAATATTTATCTGCGCGACGGCGACGTGCTACACGTTCGGGCGTCGGGATCAAAGAAGGCGTGGACAGAGGCTATGAACTTCCTCCGCGGCATCTTCACGTTCTCCTATTCGTTTAATAAATAGGAGCGGGACGGATAGTCGGACGCCGGCGATCCGCCGGGGAACAGATAACAATATGAACGAGTGGAACGAAAACGAATCGAGCGGCGTGCATTTGTGGGATTATCTGGCGGTTGTGCGGCAACGCCTGCCGCTGGCCGCCGGGATTTTTCTGTTGGTTGTGCTGGCGACTGCCCTGTATGCCTGGACCCGGACGCCGCGCTACACCGCGACGTCGCGCCTGCTGATTGAGAACAAAGGCGTGAACCTGACCGCGATGCAGGACGCCTACGATCCAGGCCGGACCAGCTTGACTCAGCGTGACCTCATCCAGACCCAGGTACAGCTCATCAAGTCCACGCCGGTGATGGAAGCCGTCTTGCAGGAGGGATTCTTGGCGCAAAGCGAGGATTTCCGCAAGAGCAAGGATCCGGTGCGCGATCTGGCCAAATTGATCCAAGTGACGCCGGCGCGCAGCGGCTATGTGGTGGACGTCAGCGTGGAGCGGGAATCGCCCCGGGAGGCTGCCCAGATCGTCAACGCCGTTGTGTCCGCCTATCTGGCTGAAAACCGGCGTCGGCGAATGGGTGTTTCCGACGAGGGCATCACGGAGCTCAAGAAGAAAGCGGAAGAACTTCGCGTTCGGCTTGATGAAGCGACGGCGGCGCTCCACGCGTTTATGGCGACCAACCGGATGGTTTCCTTCGAAGACGCGCAGAACATCGTGGTCGAGCGACTCAAGGGCCTGAACCAGAATTTGATGAAGGCCGAACCGTTGCGGATGCAGGCCGAGGCCCACTATCGCACGGCGGAAGCGGCGATGAAAGCCGGCCAGGCGGAAAGCATCCCCGGTGTCCAGGCCTCGACGCTGATCAACTCGCTCAAGACCGATTTGGCGCGCCTAGAGCAGCAGTATTCGGAAATGCGCGCCCGCCTGGGCGACCAGCATCCGCAACTGCAAAGCACGGTGGCGCAGATGGACGCCATCCGCACGAAATTGGCGATGGAAGCGACCTATGTCGTGGACGCGCTCCGGGGGCGCTATGAACAGGCGCTCAACGAAGAAAAGATGTTGCGCCAGGAATTGAACAAACAGGAAAAAGTCGTGCTTGAGTTCAACGAGCTGGCGGCCAAATACAACCTGTTTCGCCAGAGCCGGGATTCCATCCAGGAGGCCTATTCCGCGATCATCCGCCGCATTGACGAATTGAACGTCAGTCAATTGAGCGGTCAGGGCGACAACGTGTTCGTGGTGTCGCGCGCGGAAGTGCCCCAGGAAAAATCCTGGCCTTCGCGTTCCCGGATGCTGCTGATGGGGATTTTCTTCGGCGGCCTGCTGGCCGTTGGTTTCTGCTTCTTTCTCGATTATATGGACACGACCATCAAAGGCGAAAGCGACGTCCGCACGCTACTCAACAGCTTTGTCATTGGTGGCGTGCCTTCGGCCGAAATCGAGGCCGGCGAAGCGGGATTCGATGATTTGTTCGCTGTGACCAATCCGCGGAGCCATTTTGCGGAAGCATTCCGTTCGGCCCGCACCGCTTTGGCCTTCAGCATGGTTGACAAGCCGTTGCATGCCCTGGTGGTCACCAGTACGCTGCCGGCGGAAGGCAAGACGCTGACGGCCGTCAACCTCGCCATTGCCCACGCGCAATCCGGTCGGAAGACGCTGCTGGTTGACGCCGACCTGCGCAAGCCGCGCGTACATTCGGTCTTCAACGGCCGTAGCGACGTCGGGCTGGCCAATCTGCTGGCCGTTCGAAATCTCGACATTATGTCTGCGTGCGTCCCGACCGGCATCGCCAACCTGTTCTACTTGTCGAGCGGTCCCGTGCCGCCCAATCCCGTGGAGTTGCTGGATCCCGAGCGTCTGGGACAACGGATAGAAGAATGGCGCAGGGAATATGAAATGATCATTTTCGATGCCCCGCCGGCCCTCAATCTGGCCGATGCGCTGGTGATCGGCAAGCAGGTGGATGGCGTGGTGCTGGTGGTGCGGACGTTCGTCACGAACAAATACGCGGCACAACAGGTGGTCCGGCAGATGGCGGCGTCCAAGATAAAGTTGCTGGGCGTGCTGCTTAACAACGTGGATATGCCGCTTGGCGCTTCCTATTCCTCCTACTATGATACCCGCTATGGCTATTATTACGACGACCGGCCGACGGGTGCCAAGGGCGGCTGGCGCGAGAAAGTCTCGGCGCTGGGCGCGCGCCGCGCCAAGAAGGTTCCGCCGAAGTGATGATTGACTTGCACGCGCATGTCCTGCCGGGATTGGACGATGGCGCCGCAGATGAAGCTGCGGCGCTTGCCTTGTGTCGGCTGGCCGTTGCGGACGGCATCGGCACGCTGGTCGCCACGCCGCACCTATACGGCGGTGTGGGCGTGGCCGATCCACAGGTGATTCCCGTCGCGGCTGAGCATTTGCGGGAACGGCTGGCAGAAGAAGGCATCGGTTTGGATCTCCGCTGGGCCGCAGAGGTGCCGCTTCTGGAAAATGCCGTGGAATTGTATCGCTCCGGCCTGTGGCCGGCTTACGATGAGCGCCGGCGTTATCTGTTGCTGGAAATGCCGGCTATCGCCAGTGGATTGCCGATTCTGAAGGAAACGATCTTCCGCTTGCGCCTGGAGGGGGCCGTGCCGATTTTGGCGCACCCCGAGCGGCTGGATTTTCTGGACGATTCTTCCGCCGTTGAGGGCCTGCGCAGCCAAGGAGCTCTGCTCCAAATCACGGCGGCCTGTCTGTTGGCGCCCGGATCGCGCTCGTACCGGCGCGCCGCGGATTGGATAGATCGCGGCTGGGTACAGATGGTGGCCTCCGATGCCCACGATCCATCGAGGCGTCCGCCCCGGTTGGCAGCGGCACGCCGATGGCTGGCCGATCGGGTGGGAGAGGCCGGCGCCGCAAAATTGACGGAGGGAAATCCGCGGAAAATCCTGCTGGGCGAACCTCTTTGACATGCATTCCCGATCCCGCCATTTCCATGCCCGCCGTCGGCCGTTTTTCATCGAATACGGCTTTGTGGTGTCGGTATCTCTGTTAGCTTTGCTGGCTACGATTCCGCGCGGCAGCGTCGGTTTTTTCGAGTCGCGCCTCGTGGCGATGGGCGCGTGGCTGGTGGGGGGGCTGGGCTGGCTGACGGCGCCGGCCAGAGCGCCGGAGCGTTCGTTCCCGAGGCGGCTGGCGGGCATGGCGGCGCTCTTGCTGGCTTTGTGGTGTGGCTGGCAGTTGTGCCCGTGGTCCGGCAAGTGGGGAGAACCGTTCTGGCGCGGTGATTCCAAGCTGTTTGCCGAAGTGATGGCTGATGCCGCAGCTGAGTCACTGGCCGTGGAGCGATTCGTATCGTTTCATACCGCCTGGCTGTGGGCGGGATTGGGAATCCTGGCTTGGGCTGTCGCGCGTCGGATTTGCCACCGCAACGCGCTGAAAGCGGCCGTGATCGGACTGGTCGCCGTTGGCATCGTTCAGGCGGGGCTGGGGATTGCTCTGGGCGTGGATGCCGGCGGCCGCTTGCTGGGCACCTTTGGCAGTCCCAATGCCTTGGGCGGATTGCTCGCGATGACCTTGCCTCTTCATTTGGGGCTCATGCTGTCGTACTCCAGTCGGCGGCCGTTGCGCGGGAGAACGGGCTGGAGGTGGCGGTTGCAACGGTTGGGTGATAGTTGGGAGGCGTGGCGCGGGCCCTTGCTTTGGTTCACCTGGATCGCGCAATGGGCCGTCTTGTATTTGACAGGCTCCATGGGGGGGGCGATCGCCGCCTTGACCGCTTGCGCGGCCTTGACGATCTGGATGGCAAAAACCCGATCCGAATTTCGCTTGCCGCTCGTGATGTGGGGCGTCGCGCTGGTTATCGCTGCCGCGGCCTTCGGCATGCACGCCCGGCATCAGAACGTTCTGGACCGGGCCATGGGTGACGCCGGTGCGCTGGAAACGTCCAAGTCGTCCCGGATGGTCATCTGGCGCGCGGCTTGGGCATTTTGTCGCGATTTTCCTCTGGGAACCGGCCCCGGCGGAACCAGTCGCATTCTGGCCATCTACCAACCGGAATCCATGGGTCGCTATTGCTTGGATTTCGCGCACAACGACATCTTTCAGTTCAGGGGAGATCTGGGCCGCCTCGGATTCTGGCTTCTCGTGTTCTTGCTGGGTCTGACGCTGTGGCAGGGCTGGAAGGCCTGTCGCTTATCGAAGTTCGATGACACCGGAAGCGTCTGGTTGCGCCGGGGGGCGTGGGTCTCCGTTTGGGCCGCTTTGATCCACGCCCAAACAGAGTTCAACCTGAGCGCGCGACCCGGGATTCAGATCTGGTTTATGCTCTTGTGCGGTATTCTTTGGATTCGGGCAGATTCATCCTCGTCGGACGGCGTGGAAAGCCGGATCGGAAGTCGTATCGGTCGAGGTTTGATGGCTGCGGCGCTGTTGATGGCCCTTTGGTTTTCCGGAACGGCCGCCTGGGCGTGGCGCCTCCACGAAGGTGCCCGGGCCGCGCTGGGCCTGTCCGGGGATCCCTATTTTTGGTTTTCCAAGCCGACATTGATGCCGGAACAAACGGATGAGGCCTTGAGGCGCGCCCAGCGTCAGGCCCCAGGATCGGCGGATTTGCGGCGCACGGCGGCGGAATCCATTTTGGCTCGCCACGATCAGTTGGTCGAGCGAGCGGCGCGCGAATTGCTGGCCGCGGAGAACATTGAGGCGCCGCCCGACCTGCCTCTGGATCGGGTGGATCCCGTCCACGAACGGGCTCTTCGAAACGCCGCGTTGGCTATGCGGCTGGAAGAAGTCGCCGCATTGGACCTCGCGCTGGCGGAGGCCGATCAGGCGGTTGCGCTGGCCCCATGGAATTCTGCCTCGCGCCTGCTGCGCGCCGAAGTGTTGCTGCGGATGGCCGGTGGCGCCAACTTGCAACCCGATGCCAGAGAACGCGGATGGCGTGATTTACAGATCGCCACCGCTCTCTATCCAGCCAATGCCTCTGTTTTGGCAAAAGCTTGCGCCGTTCTGGCGGGCGGGCCCCGATCCGCCGCCGACCGGCCCCAACTGTTGGATTGGGGTTCGCGGGCGCTTCGTTTGGACCCGTCGCGTGCATGGACGGTCTTTGATGCGTGGTGGCGTCGGCGCATCGGCGTGGAGAACATGCTGTCCTCCGTTGAAGTGCCGGTCGAGATCCTCTGGAATCTCTATACGCGGCTCGACCGGGCCCAGCGCAACGACGAGGCTCGGCAGTGTTTGGTTGCCCTGGAACAGCGCCTTTCCACCGAGCGAATGCCGCCGGTGGCCGAGTGGTGGGCTTTGAGGCATAAAAAGCAATGGGGCATCCAGCGGGCGCAATATCGGATCCGTATTGCCACGGAATGGCTGAAACGGCATTTGCGGGAGGGTGAGTGGGACCAGATTCAGGACTCGCGCGACGTCCGCGCCGACATGCGCGGGCTGAGGTTTCAGGTCGAGATGGACAAGATGGAGCTGTCTGGTTCCGTTTCGCCCGCCTTGCGGCGCCTGCGCCTACGGGAATGGGCGGCCGCCGGCAGACTGGCTCCGGTCTGGATTTATGAATGGTTGCTGGCCGAGTCCGAAGCTGGCGCGCCTCTGGGCGCAATCAATGAAGCCGTCGCGGAATTCATTTTGCTGGAGGCGGATGTTTCCCTGCGCTCGCGTCTGTCGGCAATTCGCTTTCCGGGCGCCACATATGCCCGCGCGAACGTTCTGCTGGATGCCCTGCAGGCGGAACAGTCCGGCCATCGCAATCAGGCGGACGAGATTTTGGAAAATGCCTTGGCGTCCGGAGACGTGGCGCCGGTGGCGGTGCATCGGGTTCGGCTTTGGCAGGCCCGCCTGCGGGAGGCGGAGGGACGGCTTTTCGACGCCGAAGACGTGCGGCAAGCCGCCGCCAGCGCGTGTCCGTCGGATCCGGATGTTGCCTCACCGTTGGAAAAGGGCGGGGGAATGGCGTCGGCTTTCCCACTCCCGGTTTCCGTCCTCGATTTGGGCTTTGCGGGCCAGAAGCTGCGCTTGCATCAGATCGCGATGGAACCGGCTGGGGAAGCCTCCGCTCCATCGCGCCTGCATCTGACGTGGCGTTTTTGCGGAACGCTGCCGGCGGATCTGCGTTTCGATATGCGCATTCGCGACGAGGACGGACACGTTCGAATTCACAAGGCGACGTTGGTCGATCGTGAACCCGACGCTGGATTTCATCGCGGTCAGCCGCTGCTGGGCTCGACCTGGACCTGGACCATTCCCCTTTCCGCTTTCGTGGCGAAAGGAACGAGGCTGGATGTTTGGGTAACGGCGAATCGGACCCGTTTGCCTGCGGATGACGGTTTGGCATTGCTGGAATTCAACTTGGAGAAAATTCCGCGAATAGGCGCGGTGGCTGCGCCCTGACGCTTGGGATGCGAAGCTTGATTTGATGGTGGCAGTAGGCTTAAGTAGAAGAGGTGCATGAGAACAAGCCCGTTGGCAGAGGCAGGAATCGAAAATGAAAAATACGATGAATAAAGTTTTTTGGGCGGTGGGATTGGCCGCCTCGATAGCTTGCGGGCAGGCTGTTTCCCAAGAACAACCCGTGCGCATCGAATTGGCTTCGGGATGGCGGCTGGCCACCGCCTTGGCCTATCGCCCCTTGCGTCTGGAAACCCTCGCGGGCCGTCTGAACTTCCAGCCGGGCGAACTGGCAAAAATCGAATTCCAAGCCGATGGACGGGGGAAAGCCACCACCATCTACGGTGATCTTTGGAAAGTGAACGCCACGCCAACCATTTTACTGAACAGGGTTGCCCATCCCGGCCTGCATGCATATTGGGATCAAGTGCAAAGCGCGACTTTCCTGACTCCTTCTTCCGCCGTGGAGCTAAGCGAAACCTTTTGGACGGCGACCTTATCCGACGGCAGCAAGGTCCAGATACGGCCACGAGGTGAGGCCTTGAGCCTTGTTGTGTTCGGGGAGCGCTTGGATATCCCTTGGCCGATTCTGCGGGGCGCGCGGATCGCCACGGAGCCCACTCGGATTTTAGCGGAAATCGATCCCGGTGAATTTGGATTTGATGGCCTTCTTCGGAACAGGGCATTTCCCGTTGAAGATTTGGGCGGCCGGCGGTTCACCCTGAAATGGGAGGACATCCAGAAAATAGAGAGAAAGGATGCCGAAACGACCGCACCCGAACACTGGCGCCTGTCGCATGTCATTGCTTGCCGTTCATTCGACGGGCGGGAACAATCGGTTGTTACTCCAATTTCGATCCTGCGTGTCAGTGGGCGTGGTGGCGAATGGGTTCTACCTTCGACGCGGATTTCAAGAGCCGTGCTGAATTCCGATGGCTCCCATTCCGTTGAAACGACGGCCGGAGAATGGCTGACCGGCAAAATCCGTCCCGTGATCTTGCCGCTAGTCGAACGCGCCGAGGCGCTACCGTCCCGATTGACGGATTTTCAATCCTTGTCGTGGGACAACGAACCCGCCGAATATCCGGAAGAATATGCGGTTTGGCGCCTGAAGTCCGGCGATTTGATGGTGGGCAAATGGTTGAATCCGCCGGAAGAACCGGCCGCTCCGCTACGGGTGAAAAGTCAGGCTATGGCGCAAGCCGCTCCCTTGCCCATCCGCATGGATGGCCGGTGGCCCGTTTCCCGGTTCGAAGTCGAGCATTGGGCCAGTGGAGCTCGGATCAACCTTTCAGCCTCCGAAGTGGAAGCCGTGGGGCGCGGTTCGGTTTCCCAAATGCCCCCCGCCTTGGTTCCCAATGGCCCATCCGCCATCCGTAGCGACGAAGTGCTGCTTTCCGGCGGCGCGTTTAAAATGGGGCGGGGTGCGGGCGAAGGGGGAGCGGATGAATTGCCGCCAGTCGAATTGTTCGTGGAACCATTTTGGATGGCCAACACCCCGGTCACGGTGACCCAGTTTGCGGAATTTGTGGCCGCCACCAAGCACGTCGCGGAATCCGAGCGCACACCCGGGGCGGCCACGTGGCGTGCCCCCGGTTTTGCGCAGCGGCCGGAGGCGCCTGTCGTCTGCGTGTCATGGCGCGATGCTGTTCGCTATTGCAATTGGCGCAGCGCCAAGGCCGGGCTGAACCCCTGCTACGCCGTGGGCCGCCCTGAAGAACCCGTTGTCTTCCTGCCGGATCGCAATGGCTATCGCTTGCCGCTCGAAGCGGAATGGGAATTTGCCGCCCGCTCCGGCGGACAGGACTTCATCTATCCTTGGGGAGACGAGGACGACGAAGCGAAAGCCGTTGAACTGGCCAATTTCCGTCTATCCGGCAATTCACCGGATCCGTGGCCCTACACCAATCCGGTCAAGGCGTTTCCGCATTCTCCCGGCGGATTCTACGATTTGGCCGGCAACGTCTGGGAGTGGTGCCAGGACGTTTACCGATCCGACGCCTATGTCGCTGCCCTCCGCGGCGAAAGCCTCGCCGGCAATCTCAATGCTCCATTGGGCCTTGAAGCCCGGCGCGTGATGCGTGGCGGGTCCTATCACAACGGCTTGGAATTCTTGCGATGCGCCGCCCGCGGCCACGGCCTGGAGCGGATGAGCGCCCCCCGCGTCGGGTTCCGCGTCGCGCGCAATGCGGAGCCACTCAAACCGTGAAACATAGGATTCCCAGCGTTTGGGCGGGTCTTGTTGCCATCGGACTGCTGACGGCCTGTTTCGCGCCGATGCATCATGCCTATTTGCTGGACGTCCCCTTTGTGGCGCAGCCCGACGATCATTGCGGACCCGCATCGGTAACGATGGTGGCCCGCTTTTACGGGGTTGAACCCGATCTGGAAAAGTTGGAGCAGGATGTTTTCGTGCCGGCGCTGGCCGGCAGCATACCCGACTTGCTGGCGGAAGGGGCCCGCCGACAAGGATTGGCCGCGGAGGTGGTCCATTGCGAGGAGCCGCAACTCCACGAGTGGCTTGCCGCCGGTTTTCCCTTGATTCTCCTGTTGGCGCCCGTCGGCAAGGACCCGCGCGGACATTTCGTCGTTGCGACCGGATCCCAACCTGCCACAAGCGCCCTGCGGGTCCATAGCGGCAACCGACAGGACCGCTGGCTGGTCGCGCGTCGTTGGAAAAAACGCTGGCATGATGCGGGAAACAAGATCGTGCTGATCCGCCCGGCCGAATCCACCGCGAACCGCTGAAAGGAAGAATGATGAAACCGAATGGAATCAAGAGGATGGCAGGGCTCTTCCTGCTGACGGCCTGTTTTGGCGTGACGACCGCGTGGGGCCAATCCGGCATAGGCGCACCCATTCTGATGGATGCCGGCGGTAGCCGGCTGGACGGCGAGCGGCTGGATGCCCGTTTGGACCAACGCCCGATTGCTCAGGAAGACCGCACCCTCAAGACCGGCCGCGAACTGAAGCAGGGTGAAGCCGTCATCGCCATTCGCCCGCCGCCAACCGCCCCTGCGGCCGATAGCCCCCGGGTGCGCGCTCGCGCGTTATTGGAAGAAGACCGCGCCCGCGTCAAACGCGAAGCGGCGTTGATGAAATAGGCAAAGGCGAGGCGCTTATGCAACCATGGATGGACAGAAATGAACATGAGTATTCACCCGGATGCACCCAGAATGGTTGCCCTTCATGCCATTCGGCTGTCTTCAGTCTCCAGCCTCTGGGACTTCCAAGACGCCATTTTGCATCTGGAAACTACTCGCTTGGGCTTGCATTGAAATGCACGAACAATACCGACTTCGGAAGGCCCCGTTTTGCCCAATTGCAAACATGAAAGTGCGGGGCTATTCCCGTTACTTGCAAAGTAGTTTTACGACCATGAAAACTGTAACCCAATGGATTGCTCCGGGGTAATTTATGGGGTTGATTAACCGTCAGAGATCAGGCGCCCTCCCACTCCGGTATAATTTTGCCTGGAATTTATTTGGGTCTGGGGTTTATGCCCTTTGCCAGTGGGCGATGGTTATTGTTCTGGCGAAAATGGGTAGTCCGGAAGTCGTAGGGCGTTTCGCATTTGGATTAAGCATAGCTGCACCCATTCTGATGCTTTCCAATCTGCAATTGAGGCAGGTTCAGGCGAGTGATGCCATAAATAAATATGCTTTCGGCGACTATTTTACAGTTCGCTGGCTGACCACAAGTATGGCCCTGCTGGTGATTGCGGGGGTGTGTTTTTTTGCTCGTCGTGGGTCTTATGCGTCATGGGTGCTTCTTGTGATCGGATTGGCCAAGGCGGTGGAGTCCATAGGCGATGTGATCCATGGATTGTTTCAGAAGCATGAGCGCATGGATATCATCGCAATATCAATGTCGCTGAAGGGGGTTCTGTCCATCGCTGCCATGGGTGCGACCTATTGGTACACGCATAGCCTTTTGGCATCTGTTCTAGCGATGGGTTTTGCTTGGACGATTACAATTTTGCTGTACGACATGAACATGGCGAATAGCTTTCTCAGGCAGATTGGTGGAACGGCGACATGGCGATCTGGTATTTTCGCGTACCGATGCAGTAGTATGCGCGCCGTTTGGCGTCTGATGGTTGAGAGCGTTCCCCTTGGGGCGGTGATGTGCCTGATTTCTCTGCATACGAACATCCCCCGGTTAGTGATAGAGCGATGTTCCGGCGAACATGCGCTGGGGCTGTTTGTGGCCATCTCCTACTTCATGCAGATTGGGTTTCTGATAGAGGTCGCGTTGGGTCAGGCGGCGATTCCGCGGCTGGCGCAGTTTTTTGCTCAGCGAAGATACGATCGTTTTCAATGGCTTGTCTGGCAGTGCCTTTTTGTGGCTCTGGCGCTAGGCATAGCAGGCGTGGGGGGTGCCATGATTGCAGGACGATTCATTCTCATGCTGGTGTATGGGGCGGAGTATGCGCAGCACAACACCATTCTGGTTTGGATGATGGTTGCAGCTGGATTGGGTTATGGAATTGGCTTTGTGCGCGCAGCTATCACGGCGGCATGTCATTTCAATGTTCAGGTGCCTCTTTTTGGATTATTGACAATTGTGACAGCGGTGGGCTCTTATCTGTGGGTGCCATCGTATGGCTTGGCCGGAGCAGCGGCGGCAATTATCTGCGCGCGATGCGTTACATTGTTGGTGGGCTTTCTGATGCTGGCTAGCATTGTTATGAACGCCCAGCGGCGATCCTGCGGAATTGGAGCATGACTACCATACTTGAGATTCTCACTTTTGCGTGGTTGGTATATTGGGCATGGATGGCAGTTAAACTTCTGTCCCGGGGGGCAAATCATCCGATTCTATATGTTTTCCTGGTTCATCTTCTCTACTGTGGGGCCCCATTACTCCTAAACCTTTTGTTTGGGAGGCCAGAGTACCCCTCCTTGCCTGGTATTAATGAAGCGCTTGATGATTTTCCGACGCATATGCTCTACTGCCTATATGTTGGACTGTGTCCAATGGTATGGTGGAAGATGTCTCATCTAAGTTCATGGAGACCCTTGGCCAAGGGGGGGGGGGGCACGCCACCCGTCTTGAACTCAACACATGTTTTTGCATGCCTGACGATGCTCCTTTTGCCATTTCTCTATCTGCTGAAGGTGCCTGATCCCGCTATGTATTTGCATTACACGCCGGGAAGCAGAGAATTATATGGCCGAGAATTAGAGGCCTTCTATCATGTAGTAATGGCTCATCTTACGCTTGGCTCTATTCTCGGTGGCATTTTTCTTCTTATGCATGCCCGCCGTTTTTTCTATTCGCTTCTGTTTATTGCTCCATTTTTGCTTGGCGCTTGTTGGTTGAATGGTAAACGGCATGTGGTGGCCTTACTGGTCGGAATGATTGTTTTTCTGGCTGTGGACAGGGGGTATTGGCGTGGCCACCGTTTCATACAAAGAGCTATCTTGTCGGCATTCGCACTGTTGTGTTTCCTCGCGGTGTATCAGTATAAGCTACGCTTGGGAGATCAGTCAGTCGCGCAGCGAACAGTGCAGGAGTGGTATGAAAACCTTCGTTTGGATTTGGGGAGAGACCATACAATAAAGTTTAGCCTCTTTTGCGAACTCTACTCCCAACCTGGACGAATTCTGGATTACAGAGGTCAGAGTCTGATGATTTACCTGACCGCTCCAATACCGCGATATTTTTGGCCTGAAAAACCGGCTTCCTACCCGTATCGTCTGACAAGCCTAGCTATGCAGATGCCCTTGCAGGCGACAGGAGGGGCTTTGACTACAAGCATATTAGATGAAGCTATATCGAATTTTTGGCTATTGGGACTATTCATCGGGCCTTGGATGATTTCTTGGGTGTGCCAAGTGGCGGAAAAGTCTCACAACAAATACATGCAGGCTTTTTCAGTGTTTATTGTGTTCTTTATGCAAAGCACGCATCTGCTTGCTATATATCCATTTGCAGTGGCATGGATTGTCCTGGGAATTCGATTCCATGTCTTCCCTTCATATGAATTTTCTGCTGGTATGCGACCTTCACGGAGCAGGTGTCGGTCTCCCGTCCAAAATAGGCGGACTCTATGAAAATCGGTATCAATGAAGTTTTAATTTACGACCGTTCATCCGGGACGCGCCAGCGCGAATTGAACATGATGCCCGCGCTGTTGCGCCAGATCCATCTTTCGGGCTGGGAAAGTATTGTTTATGTAGCGCGGGATCTGGAAAAAGAAACCATCGCCCGACTGGTTGGTGCCCGCGATGTTACTCGAGTCGTTCGGACTCCCCTGCCTGCTGTGCCGACTTACCAACGCTTGTTGAAGGGTTTCCCCTATTGGAAAAGCCAGATTCGCAGAGACGGATTGGATATTTTTCACACGGCATACTATCCGATACCTTCCTTAGCTATTCCCTGCGTTCTAACGGTAAACGACCTGCGGTTCGTGCACATGCCGGAAACCTATTCGAAGGGGCGTCAATTATTTCTACAAGCCGTGGTTCCGCGATCCGTACGCCGAGCCACCCGGATCATTGCCATTTCCCACGATACTAAAAAGGATCTAGTGGAGCAGTTCTCCGTGGATCCGAACCGCATCGACGTTGTTCACATCCCGGCGGATCCGATGTTCCGGCGGGTGGACGACCAGGGGGTTCTTGAATCAGCAAGACTCCGCTATCAACTGCCTCGGAAGTATATTCTATACGTCGGCCATCTCGAACCACGGAAAAATCTGGTTCGTTTGATTCAAGCTTATGCTGATCTTCGTTCCAAGAGGGCCGTTGAGCACGATTTGGTCATTGTCGGCAAGCCTACCCTGCAGTTCCAATCGGTTATTGATACAGCACGTGCTTCAGCCTTTTCATCAAGCATCGTCTTCACTGGCTATGTCGAGGATGGGGATATGCCCGCCGTCTACACGATGGCCGATGCCCTTGCGTTTCCCTCCCTCCACGAAGGATTCGGTGTTCCTGTGCTGGAAGCCATGGCCTGCGGGGTGCCGGTGGTTACTTCCACGGTCTCGGCCCTACCAGAACTGGCCGGCGATGCCGCCGTTCTGGTGAATCCGTACGATGTATCCGACATTGCCTCGGGGCTGGAATCCGCCGTCGCGGATGGTGCCCTGAGAAACCGGTTGATCGAACATGGTTTGAAACGAGTGAAATTGTTCACGCCGGAAGAGGCGGCCCGCCGAACCTGCCAGACCTATGAGCGAGTGTTGCATGAGTAAGACCGTTCTCGTGGCAGGTGGCCTTGCTTCCTCCCTGCTTAATTTCCGGCTTGCATTATTGCGCGAACTGGTTGCAAGAGGACATGGTGTGGTGGCATGTGCGGCCGAAGAAGATCCGGCGGTTCGCGAGTGCTTGGGGCAGCTCAATATCCCTTACCACTCTGTTCGCTTGAAGCGTGCCAAAACCAATCCGGTTGGGGATTTGGCCTATTGGGTCGATATGGTTCGTATGATGCGAAGAATTAAACCGGAGGTGGTCTTGGGGTATACCATAAAACCGGTCATCTATGGCGGGTTGGCCGCCCGTTCATGCGGAGTTCCTTTCATATACTCATTGGTGACAGGATTGGGCTATGCCTTTATGGAGTCGTCTTCTTTTCGCCAGCGGTGTATCAGTCGGCTTGTTCGCCTTCTATATCGCGCCAGCCTGCGTCACAGCCACAGGGTGTTTTTCCAAAATCCAGATGACGCCCGCGCTTTTGTTGAGATGAAATTGGTGAATGAAGACCAAGTTATTCTTGTGAATGGGTCAGGTGTGGATCTGCAACAATTCCCCTTTGTAGATCCTTCTGGGTGGCGAGAAGGCATTCGTTTTTTGCTGATTGCCCGCCTGCTGAAGGACAAGGGCATTATGGAGTATGCGGAGGCGGCGCGTCGAATCCACCTTTGTTGTCCGCGCGCCGAATTTCATTTGGTCGGTCCTTTCGACACCAATCCTTCTGCTTTATCGAGGGAGGCGATCGCCTCCTGGGAAAAAGAGGGATGGTTGCGCTTTCACGGCGAACAGGCGGATGTCCGCCCGTCCCTTTGCCAATGTCAGGTCTATGTGTTGCCCTCCTATTACCGCGAAGGAACGCCGAGGTCCGTGCTGGAAGCCATGGCTACCGGGCGGGCCATCATTACGACCGATGCGCCGGGATGCCGGGAAACGGTGAGAAAACCGGACAAGGGGTGGCAAATTCTCAAGGGGAAGAGCAAGATCGGGACCAACGGTATCTTGGTGCCTCCGCGCGATGCGAGCGCTCTGGCTGACGCCATGGATTATTTCATACAGCATCCAGAAGAAATTAAGCGAATGGGGATGGAGAGCCGACGATATGCTGAGGAGCGCTACGATGTCCACCGGGTAAATGCCGTGATGCTGGAGGCCATGGGATTGTGAATTTCTATGTTCGACATGTGAAGAAACGGACGGATGCCGTGGCGGCAATGGCGGGGTTGCTGTTACTGTCGCCCATCATCCTGTTGTTGAGCGGCCTTGTGCGGATTAAGCTGGGTCCGCCGGTGTTTTTTGGGCAGTTGCGTCCGGGGCTGAATGGGCGGCCGTTTCGGCTCTGGAAGTTCCGGACCATGACCAATGAGCGGGATGCGGACGGACGGCTGTTGCCGGACGAGCAGCGCCTGACGCGGTTCGGGCACTTCCTGCGGGCGACGAGTCTGGACGAACTGCCGGAGCTTTGGAACGTTCTGAAGGGCGATATGAGCCTGGTGGGGCCGCGGCCGCTGTTGATGGAGTATCTGCCGCTTTACACGCCCGAGCAGGCGCGACGGCACGAGGCGCGGCCGGGCATCACCGGCTGGGCGCAGGTCAACGGGCGCAACGCGATTTCCTGGGAGGAAAAGTTTGCTTTGGATGTATGGTATGTGGACAATGCGACCCTCGGTTTGGACCTTCGAATCCTGTGGCGGACATTTTTGCAGGTGTTGAAGAAGGAAGGCATTCGGGCCGAAGGGCATGCAACCATGCCGAGGTTCATGGGTTCCAACCCGAAGGAGAAAACGTGATGAGTCAGGATCGTTTTGCGAATTGGAGGCCGCCCGAGATCGAGGACGGCAAGCTGACCCAATACAACTGGATGGTACAGCATAAGGTGAATCTGAAACTCGGACATCGCACCGACATCGGCGCTTTCACCTATATCAATGCGAAGGCGGGCGTGACGATCGAAGACGAGGTGCAGATTGGAGCGCATTGCTCCATCTATTCGATTTCGACGATTGATAATCGGGAAGCGCCGGTTGTCCTGAAGCGAAAATGCTGCATCGGGACCCATTCGTCGGTGATGCCGGGCGTGACGGTGGGGGAAAACAGCATCGTGGGCGCCCATAGCTTCGTGACTCAGGACATTCCGCCCGACTGCATCGCGTATGGCGTACCGGCGAAGGTCGTCCGCAAGCGCGAGTCCAAGCTAGGAGCGGCGCCATGAGCCGGCCCTCTCGAATTTTCCTGTCCCCGCCGCACATGGGCGGGCGCGAGCAAGAATTTATTAGGCAGGCATTCGAGTCGAACTACATCGCGCCGCTGGGGCCGATGGTGGATGCGTTCGAACGGGAATTCGCTGCTTATACCGGCATTCCGCACTGTTTGGCGCTGTCCAGCGGTACTGCGGCGATGCATCTGGCGTTGCGGCATCTCGGGGTAAAAACCGGCGACGTCATTCTGGCCTCGACTCTGACTTTCATCGGCAGTGTGACGCCCGCGACGTTCGAGGGGGCGGCGCTGGCGTTCATTGATTGCGACGAGGCGAGCTGGAACATGGATCCGGTCTTGCTGGAACAGGCCTTGGCCGACGGTGCAAAGCAGGGACAGTTGCCCAAGGCGGTCATTCCGACCGACCTGTATGGCCAGCCGTGTGATTTGCCGCGGATCACGGCCATTTGTGAAGGCTATGGAATTCCAGTGATCTGCGACTCGGCGGAGGCCGTCGGGGCTGGGTATCGGAGAGAGAATTCAGGCGCAAGAATTCAGAAATCAGCAGGGAATCCACAGCCTCGCATTTCGAACCCGGCATCCTTGGTTCATGCCGGCGCCGACGCGTGGGCGGCGGTGTTTTCGTTCAACGGGAACAAGATCATTACAACGTCGGGAGGGGGCATGTTGGCCTCGCACGATCAGGCGTTGATTGATCATGCGCGCAAGCTGTCGCAACAGGCGCGCGAGCCGACCCCTTGGTATGAACACACGGAAATCGGCTTCAACTACCGGATGAGCAATATTTTGGCGGGCATCGGGCGGGGGCAACTCGAAGCGTTGAAAGAACGGGTGATCCGCCGCCGGGAGATTTTTGAGGGCTATCGGCAACGGCTGGGGAATTTGCCTGGGATTTCCTTCATGCCGGAGCCCGCCGGATGCCGTAGCAATCGGTGGCTGACGGTGATCCAGATTGACCCCGCGTTGTTTGGTGCCGACGCGTGCGCGGTGCGCGAGGCGCTGGAAGCCGAAAACATCGAAGCGCGTCCTGTTTGGAAGCCGATGCACCTGCAACCGGTGTTTCATGGGACGAAGTTATGGAAATCGGGGGACGAAGCGGTCAGCGAGCGGTTGTTCGCGCGCGGGTTGTGCTTGCCGTCGGGCACGGCCATGACGAATGCCGATCTGGACCGCGTGTGCGCCATTGTCCAGCGCTTGAGAGCCTGAGCCAGACCGAGATGGATGGTTCCGGACAGGGAAAAGTGCATGGTTTTCTGGGTGCAGTTCCTCTGGCCGTTCGGCGCTGGATTTGTGCGGCGTATTTGGCGCTGATCGCGGCGCTTTCACTTCTGCCCGCGTGGATACGTTGGACAGCGAGCGGAGCGCGATTTCGGCCGCGGCCAGAAAGCGGAAACGCGATAATTGAATTTGCGTGATTTTCTCCGTTGCCTTTTCCAGACAAAGTTATATGGTTTCGAAAGTGGTGTTTCCTCGGATTGGGAAGCCGCTGTTTTTATGTTTCACCAGTTAAAAAATCGGAATTTTTACATCATCCTTGGTGCGGATTTGCTGTTCTTCGCCGCGTCGCTGATTCTTTCCTACGGTTTGCGGTTTTCGTTTTCCATTCCCGCCTGGATTTGGCGGGACATTTTCCTCCTTCTGCCTTTTCTGCTGCCGGTGAAGGCGATCGTGTTCTTTTTGATGGGCGTCTATCGCGGCATGTGGCGGTATGCCAGCATCCCCGACGCCATTCGGCTCGCCAAGGCTTCACTTCTGGCGACCCTTACGGTGATGACCGGACTGACTATCGCGCATAGTTTTCGGGGGTATCCGCGGTCCGTTTTCGTGGCGGACTGCATTTTTACCCTCTTTTTCTGTGGTGGCTTTCGGATCGCCATCCGCATGCTCGTCACGGACAAGCGGTCCCTGCTCAAGTTCTGGGAACATGATGACGACAACCTGCCCGTCCGGCACGTCCGCCTGCTGATTATCGGGGCGGGGGATGCGGCGGCCAGTATCATCCGGGAAATCCGCGGGAATCCGCGTTCGCCGTATGACGTGGTGGCCTGCATTGACGACGACGAGCGCAAAAACGGGCAAACCTTGCTGGCAGTGCCGGTGCGGGGACCGATCAGCAAGTTGCTGTATCTGGTCAACCGCTTTCAGGCCGACGAGATTCTGATCGCCATGCCGTCGGTGGTCGGAGAGGACATGCGGAGGATTATCGGGGTCTGCAAGGCATCCGGGCTGCCCTTCAAAACGTTGCCCATGCTGGGCTCGCTCGTCGACGGCAAAGTCACGGTGAACGACATCCGAGAAGTGAAATACGAAGACATTCTGGGCCGTCCGCCGGTGCAGTTGGATTCCGAAGGGATTGGGCGATATCTGACCGGCAGGACCGTGGCGGTGACCGGCGCGGGGGGGTCCATCGGATCGGAATTGTGCCGACAAATTCTACGGTTCAGACCGGCCTTTTTGGTGTTGATCGAGGCCAATGAATTCAATCTGTATCAGATCGAAAAAGAGCTGATCCGGGAGAACCGGTTCAAGGCGCTGAAGCCCATCTTGGGGCGGGTGCAGGACCGGGCGCTGATGATGAACGTTTTCGACCGTTTCCGTCCGCACGTGGTGTTCCATGCTGCCGCCTGCAAGCACGTGCCGATGGTCGAGCTGAATCCGCGGGAAGGCATTGTCAACAATGCGCTCGGCAGCATGGTGCTCATGGATGTCGCGGAAGAGTACGGCGTCGAGCGCTTTGTGCAGGTATCGACGGACAAGGCGGTGCGGCCGACGAACGTGATGGGCGCGAGCAAGCGGGTGGCCGAAATCGCGCTTCAGGCGCGACCGCCGGGCGAGACCCGGTTCATGGCCGTTCGGTTCGGCAATGTGCTCGGCTCTTCGGGATCGGTAATCCCGTTGTTCCGCCAGCAGATACAGATGGGCGGACCGGTGACGGTGACGGACCCGGAAATGACGCGCTATTTCATGATGATTCCCGAAGCCTGCCAGTTGATCCTGCAGGCGGGCGCGATGGGCGAGGGGGGCGAAATTTTCATTCTTGAAATGGGCGCGCCACTGAAGATCGTGGACATGGCGCGGGATATGATCCGGCTGTCCGGCAAGGTGCCCGACCAGGACATTCAGATCATCTATACCGGAATGCGCCCCGGGGAAAAACTCTACGAGGAACTCATCACGCACGGCGAGGGCATTGAGCCCACACGGCACGCGAAGATCAAGGTGCTCAAACGCAACGGAAAGACCGAAGATTCCCGGGGGCTCGAACGACGCATCCGCAAGCAAATGGCGAAATTGGTGGAGGCGGCCGAGACCTTCGACCCCATTCGCATCCAGACCGTGCTGAAGGAAATCGTTCCGGAATATACCCCGGCCGATGTTGCCACCTCGGCATGAGTTCTTCCGGCTTCGCCGGCTGCTATAGACCTCGCGTTCGCTCTGCGCCTTCGGCTTGAGCTTGGCACTCGGCTATTCCATGGTGTGGAAAAACTAGCGGTGCCTGAGGGGGGGGCGGTTTTTTAGGAGTGTCTTATTCTTGCGGCGGCGGGGGGAGGCCTCGGCCTTGGCCTTGCTTGGCGCGGGGGCGCTGGCGGAAGGCGTCGGGTTGCGCGGGGCGTTCGCCGGACAGGATGCGCTGGACTTGTTCGTCGGCGCGGCGTTCGCGGTCGCGCTTGGCGTCGCGTACCTGCTGCTGGAGCTGGGTGAGCTGGGCTTCGGCGGCGGCGAGTCGCTCTTCGCGGTGGGTTTGCATGCGGTCGTCCACTTCAAGGATTTTGGCGCGCAACTGGGCGATGAGTTCTTCCTTTTTGGCGGGGTCGGTTTCGGCGCAGGCGGCGCGGCCCAGGTCGCGGATGGCGCGGTGTTCGGCGCGCATTTGTCCGCGCATTTCGGGGCTCATGGGGCCGCCTTTTTTCTGGCCTTGGCCGGCGCCCCATGCGGCTTTGGGGCAGGTGTCGGCTTGGGGGCAGTAGGAAGCGCAGGCGGCCGGGTCGCGCTGGCGGTCGCGTGTCTGCTGGCCTTTGCGGCTGCCTTGGGCTTGGCGGGGGCCGCCGCCTTGGGCCAGGGCGAGGCTGACGGTGAGGGTTGCGGCGGTGAGCAGGATTATCATCTTTGTTTTCATGTTTTCTCCGGGGTTGGTGGGGTTGTTGTTTTTATAAATCGGCTAGTTCAAAGGGTTCGGATGCAATATCGGCCAGCAGGTTTTCCAGCGCGGCGAAATCGGCTTCGAGGGGATCGTCCCAGGCGTCCCATTCGTCTGCTTCGATTTCGGCGGTCGCGGTGAGCGGGGCGGGGGCGGTGGGGCGGAGCAGGGCGGCGCTGATAGCGAGCAGGATGAGGATGGCGGCGGCGGCCCAGGCGGGATGGAGGGCGTATGGGCGGCGAATGGGGGCGGTTGCGGCTTCGGTTGCTTGCAGGCGGGCGGCGATGCGCGCGGCGGCTTCGGGCGCGGGGGCAAGCTGCCACGCAGGGGGGGGGAGCAGGGCGGCCATTTTCTGCCATTGTTCGCGCTGTTGGCGCGCGGCGGCGGATGTGGCCAAAGCTTCTTGCAGGCGCTGGCGCTGTTTGGAGGACAGTTCGCCGGTTTGTTCGAGGAGTAGTAGTTTTTCGATTTGTTGAGGGGTCATGGGGAGTTCTCCTGCCATTCTCGGTAGATGGGGGCCAACTGGGTGCGCAGTTTGGTGAGGGCGTACTGCATGCGGGCGAGGGCGGTGTTGATGGAGCAGCGCTGGATGCGGGCGATTTCCCGGAAGGGGAGATTGGCTTCCATGCGCAACCAGAAGACTTCCTGTTGTTCGGGGGGCAACTGGCTGACGGCGGCGACGATGTTTTGGCCGAGGTCGCGTCCCGTGGCTTGCGCGGCGGGGGTGAGGCCGGGCGCGGGGAGGAAGTCGCGCAACGGGGGGGCGCCATCGGCGGCGGTTGCGTCCAGCGACAGTTCGGGTTTGCGGCGGCGGATGGAGTCTATGATCAGATTGTGGGCGATTCGGAACAGCCACCCTCGGAAATTTTTCTGACGGAATCGGTTCATGTTGCGAATGGCCCGTACCCAGGTTTCTTGGAACCAGTCGTCGGCCTCGCCGGCTTGTCGCGCGAAACGCGCCAGGAAGCCAAAGAGCGGCTGGTGGTATTTGGCGACCAGCCGTTCGAGGGCTTGCGTATCGCCTCGGCGATATTGGGCCAACAGTTGTGCATCTTCGTGTTCCATTCGTGTTTTTTCGAGATTGTGGGCTTGCATGACAACAAACGGATCAGACCGTGTTTTTATTGTACCACGGATGCCGGCCACCCGCTTTTGCATGTCGCGCGCGGGTGGGGGTGGGGATAAATGACGAGCCAAGGGGGGGGCAGTTGCACAGACCGGCCTTTCGTTCAGAGGCAAAACTGGAGGACCCTGTCCATTTACGGAGTTATCTCCATGCGCCGCCGCGATATTTTTTCTGTCGATATTTTTTCTAGCCAGCCGAGTAGGTTTCTGCGATAAGTCCGGTAGTTCCGACATGAATCATGTTTGGACTGATTTAGTTCTTTCTTTTTTGCGCTTTAAAAGAGCTTTCCTCGCGTGTGCGGGGAGTTGTTCCGACAGAAATCCGCCAGATTTTTAAGCAAAGGAACAAGACTGCTCGAGCGCGCCCACCATGGGCGCGGCTCTTTGTCTTGTGTTCCTTTGCGGGGCCTGGCGGCCCTCTGTTGGAGCATGGGTTTGGAGTTCGCGCCTCTTTCCAGTTTGCGCGGCACTGGGTCCATGCCAACCACCTCAGGAGCATGACCAAATGAATCATCAAAAAATCTATCCCAAAGCCGCTATCGGGTTCGGCATCGCCGTTCTTTATGGTGTGCTGTGCCTTGTTGCTTTTGCGTCGGCTGCTTCCCGCACCGAAAAGCCCGCGCCCGTTGATGCCGAGCAGTACGCTGATTTCATGGGGCATGAGGTTCTGGACATTCAGGATTTGGCGGAAGGCGCAGAAGTCCAGCGCCGCATGTTCAATCGAATCACCCCGCCGGGGCTTTCGTGGATTCAGCCGATGTTTCCGCCAGTCGCGCCGTTTGACGCCCAATACTTTGACGAGCAGTTTTTGGAAGGGCTTTTAGGCGAGGACAAAAGCAGCGTGGCGATTTATCCGCTTTCGCTGATTCAAGACCCCAAGACGCGCGAAACGCTCATTTACAATGCCGAGGGAGAGCTAATCGCGGTCATCCCTGTCGCCCGCAGCTTCCGCGAGTGCCCGAAGGATGCGGACCCATCCCGCGTGATTCTGCAACTGGACTTGCTGCCCGCTGAAGATGTCGAGCCGTACCTTTACACCGAAAGGCGTATTGAGGAAACTCTTGCGCGGCACAACGCATCACGTTCGGCCAAGTCCGGCGGCGCGGCAACGCGAGGTTTAGAGGCGGGCGAGTTCGGCATCTGCAACATTCAGGGAACAACGAACGGCACGATGTTTATCACCGTGACTAACGGCATAAATGTCGCTGAAGTTTTCGCCTATACCGTTCGGCACACGTCGTCGGTGGTCGTGGTCACATGGACCAACGAGCAATCCAACGTGGTGACGGACACCAATACGGTATGGCATCAGGTGTCGCCAGCGTTTAACGGGTTGGAAAGCGCGTGGGAATGTCTGACCACCAATCTGGCGCTGACGAATGGCGTTGGCGTGTACGAGAACGCGAATATATCCAGCAACGCGCGGATACGGTTTTATGCCGTGGCGAATCGGCAGGATACCGACGGCGACGGGTTAACCGACGGCATAGAAATCTTCGTACACCACACCAATCCGGCTCTTACCGACACCGATGGGGACGGGTTGTCGGATTGGGGAGAGATTCATTTATATGGGACGAATCCGCTTGATGCGGATACGGACGGCGACGGGATGCCAGATGGCTGGGAAATCGGACATGGGCTGAACCCCTTGTTGGATGACGGGGGCTTGGATGGAGACGGAGATGGTTTATCCAACCATCAGGAATATCTTTTCGGAACGAACCCCAACCAGAGCGACACCGACGGCGATGGGGTGCCGGATGGCGAGGAGGTGTGGGCCGGACTCAATCCGTTAGATAACCCGCTTTTGCACAGGCAAACCAAATGGAGCTTCACCTATGACCCCCACAACCGATTGACGGCGATGTCCTCGACGCTCACGGGCGTATCGTTGGTTTATGACGATGCCTCCAATCTATCCACCATTTCTTGCGTCGAGGAGGAATAGTCATGGACCGTAACGCGCATATCTTGTCCGTTTCTTTGTCACTTCTGCTTGCCGCCATCTTGGGCGGGCCAACCTTGGCGAATAATTCTCCGGCACCCGGTTTTCAGATGGCGGCACCGACGCCTGCCACCTTTGCAGACGCCTTGGCCGTGTTTTCTGGGGGGCACTCCCAGCCCAGAGGGGGCGGAGCCGGCAGCGAGGTGGAGATTACGTCGGACATCCAAGCTCTAGCCCGCGCGCTTGATAACGATCCCGTTAAAATATACGAGTATGTTTGCAACAACATCGAATATACCCCGGTGAATGGGGTTGTGAATGGGGCGACAATCACGTTGCTTTCCAAGAGAGGCAACGATTTTGACCAAAGCGCCTTGTTGATTGCTCTGCTCAAGGCAGCCGATCCGGCAAGCGATGCGATGTATGCCCGCGCCATTCTGTTTTATTCGACCGAGGCATTGGCTGAGGTATTGAACGTTGATGCCGAGCAAGTAAAAAACACGCTACTGGTCAACCAACTTCCCGCAGACTATTCGGATACCAATACAGTTTGGACGTCACGATGTTGGGTAAGAACAACCATCGGCGGAACCGAATATTGCTTGGACCCAGCATACGACAAGGAATATGAAGCCAGTGATGGGCTGGACCTTCTGTCCGTTGCGGGGTACAGCCGGACGCAGTTTATGGCCCGCGCTACCAGCGGGGCGACGGTCACGTCCAGTTCGATCCGCAATGCGAACGAAGCGAATATCCGCTCCGACCTTGCTGCATTCAGTTCCAATCTGGTTGCCAACATCCGTTCCCAGCATCCCGATGATGACGTTTTGGGTGTTCTTGGAGGCCGTAAAATCAGGCGGAAATCCATATCTTCGCTACCGACCACGCTGCCTTATGCCCCCCTCATATACGACCCAAGTTACGTGACCGGAAATGTTTTGCCCTCTCATTTCTACTGGAAGCTTTCGGTGCAGCTTTCCGGCCTTGTCTATCAAGCCAACCTCTTTGAAATCGCGGGCAAGCGGGTTTCCGTATTTTTCGCCGGGACGAACAACGCTCCGCAATTATGGGTGGATGGCTCCATGAAGGCGACAGGAAGCGCGACTACCAACGGCCAGCTTTGCAACATGACGGTAACTCTGGAGAGCCTCAATCCCACCAACTACGTCACGACGAATTCTTGCGTGCTGCAAGTAAAGAGCGGCGGTTTTTACAACCTGTTCAACGATTTCGGGGCGGCCAGTCCCGCAGTGATTGGCCGGATGGCGCAACGTCTGGCGCGGGACCGCGCAGCGGGCATGCCTGAAAGTTCGGAGGCTGTTCGCGGCGGGACACTGCATTTGATGGGGCTTTCCTATGGCGACCAATTCAGGCAACAGGGGGGACTAATCAGTTCGCTGAACCGCGTGTCCACTACGTTGCATGGCCTCATCGGTCTGGTAGGCCAGGAAGAGGGATACTACATTGATGTGCCATTCGCCAGAGGCGGCACCCACCATCGCAGTGGGAACACGGCCAAGGCCAGAGCTTGTTTCCGAAGCGCCGCCTTGCTCCACAGCGCATTGGAGCACGGCATGCTCGAACAGATGCAGAAAACCAATCGGGCGGCTGTTTCCACCGTGAAACTATTGGGGCTGGGCAATGCCAACAACAAGGAGACCTATCTTGCCACAAGCAACAACTGGACCAGCATTCGCCCTCAACTGGTCAACTACACCACGCAGGAATTGGCCCGTCTCGTTTCATATCTGAATGCGACAAACACGCTGATCTTGCCGAAGGATGCGGCCATTAGCATTGGACAATGGACGGGGGTTGGCTACGTCGCATCCGGGGATGAGATTCAGTCCATGATGATAACGGGGGGCTACAACGGAGGCTACAGCATCTATCTGGGCATGGTCCAAAGTGGTTCGGTCCAGAATCAAACGACGGTTGTCTATATGCAGTTGCCTCCTGCCAATATTTCGCGGCCCCAGAGCATTGAGCCTGTCGATCTGGCAACTGGGGACTATCTTTTCGAGAGCGTGGATTTGACGCTGGGGGACAAGAAACCGTCGGGGATTCGCTTTGTCCGACATTACAATTCGGGACAAGTTAGTCGAGACGGTTCTTTACGGCATGGCTGGACGCACAATTATGACATTCGTGCGACAGCCCACAGCAACCCCGATTTTGCATCGGGTGGACGTCGGGCCACGGATGCGGTCGCCCTTGCGTTATACAGCCTGATCGGGGCGGATATCCTAGAAAATGATTCGACCGCGCGAGGGTGGCTGACTACTTCGCTGGCGGCTCAGTGGGCGATGGAGCAGTTGATTGAAAATGCCGTTGCCATCCAGATGGGCAACAAGGGCGCGGTGTACGTCAAGCTAGCGGATGGGTCTTACAACCCTCCGCCCGGCGTGGCGACCACTCTTGTTCAAAGCAATGGGGTGTATCGTTTGGAAGAACCTTTGGGCGTGAGATATGACTTCGGCACGAATCATCGTATTAGTGCGTGGCAGGATGCCAGCGGGAACAAGCTGATGTTTTCCTACAATGCGCAAACCAATCTCGCCACCGTGACCAACAGCTTTGGTCGCGGGCTGTCATTTACCTATTCGGGAGCAACGCAGTTGGTCTCTATTGCGGATTCCTCGGGGCGGAACATTTCGTTTGGCTACAATGCGGGCAATCTCACGAGCTACACCGATCCCGAGGGCCACGTCTGGACCTATGCCTACGACAGCAACCGATGGATGCGGTGCTTGGTCAATCCGCTTTTGCAAACGACGGTAACCAATACCTATGACGTCAACGGCATGGTCGTGACTCAAAGAAACGCCACTGGCCATGAATGGTCGTTTTATGTGGTGCCGAATTGGCGTAGCGTCGAGCAGGATCCGTTTGGCGGGCGAACCACGTATTATTTCGACGACCAGGGCCGACAGATTGCCGTTCAAGACGCATTGGGCAACCGGCATAGCGTGGAATATGACGGGCAGGGGCAAGTTACGAACAAGACCGATCCACGTGGATTTGGTACGGCTTACCAGTATGACGCCCACCACAACCGAACCAACGTTGTCGACGCCTTCGCCAATTCCACAGCCTATACCTATGACGCGCACCATTGTTTGATCACGGCCCGCGACGCCTTGGGCAACGCGACCCATTACCAATATGATGCCTGCCACCGTGTCACCAACGTGGTGGATGCGTTGAGCAACCGGACGGCAACCACCTATTTCTCCAATGGATTGCCGCAGACGGTGACTGGGCCGCGCGGTGAGGTGACGGCCTACACCTACGACGGGTTCGGGAATCCCGCCACAATCACCCGCACGGATGGCGGCACGGAAACGTTCACGTGGAATGCTCGCGGCGACCTTTTGACGCGGACCGATGCCAACACCAACACGACCATTTTCACCTATGACCGTCGGCGGCTGTTGACGTCCGAGCGTGACCCCTTCCAGCGGCGAATCACCAACGCCTACAACGCAGCCGGGTTGCTGGTGACGAATATCGACAAGCGCAACGGAACCAACATCACGACCTACACGCCGACCTATCAGGTGGCCAGCGTCCGTTATCCAGACGGCGGAATTGTGTCGAACTTCTACGACGCGGCGGACCGGCTTGTGCGCGTTCGCAATCCATTGGGGTTCATCACGACCAACCAATACGACTTGGCCGGGCGCTTGGTCCGCGTGAGCGATCCGCTGGGGAATACGGTCAGCAATTCTTACGATGCCGCCGGGAATCTGGTCTCCGTTCGTGATGCCGCCGGAAACGTCGCTTCCAATCAATATAATGCGCTTAACCGCCTTGCGCTGGCGTTCAATCCCCTGGGAGATGTGGTTTCCAACGGGTACGACGCGGTCGGCAGGCTGGTTGCCCAGGTGGACCCGAAGGGCATCCTGACCGAATACGAATACGATGCGCTAGGCCGCCGGACTCACGAACGCCGGGCCGGAATCGAACACCGTTTCGAGTACGACGCGGTCGGGAACCGCACCGCCTACATCAATCCCAAGGGCGAGCGGATGGGCTTTGGCTTCGACAAGATGAACCGGCTTGTCGCCGAAACCAATGCCGTGGGGCAGGTGACGCGGATGGTGTATGATGCCGCCGGAAATCTGCGGCAAAAAATCAACGCCAATGGCCAAACCAATTTCATGGCCTACAACGCGCTGAACCAGTTGACCAACCGCGTGTCCGGCGCGGAAAACGTTGCCTTCGGGTACGATCCCAACGGAAATCTGACAAATATGGTGGACAGTCTCGGCACGACACGGCAGACTTTCGATAGGATGAATCGCCTTGTCCAAGTCGTGGACCCCTTCGGTCAAACCGTCAGCAACCAGTACAATCTGGCGGGGCAACGGACAAAGATTGTGTATCCCGACGGAAAATCCCAGACGTTTGCTTACGATGGCGCGTCCCGGCTGACGAACGTGCAGGCGTCAGCTTTTGGGCTTTCGACCACAGCGTATGCTTACGACTCGCGCAACAATTTAACCGGCGCAAACCTGCCCGGCGGGCTGGCTGCCATCTATTCCCATGATGCGGTGAACCGCCGCTTGGCGTGGTCGGTTTCCAAGGGCGGGAGCAACCTGCTGGCGCGCGCTTGCGAGCGCGATTCGTTGGGATTCAGGGCCAACGAAACGATTGCCGCAGGTTTGGACGCCTTGGCCGGGGCCGCAACCCAAACGCGGACGCATGACGCCGCGGACCAGATTACCGGCTTGACCCAATCCGGGCCGGATGCAACCCGCGTTCCCTCTTTTGATGCGGCGGGGAACATGACACAACTCGTCGCGTCGGCCCGGGGGCAAATCTTCACAACGCGCTATGGATACGACTATAACAACCGCCTGACGGCCATTACACGGTTGCGCAATGCGCCGGATGGTTCGACTGTGACCGCCGCTGTCACTCAGCTTGAATACGACGGGCAAGGGCTTTTGTTACGCATCACCGAGAACGGGAATGTCCGCCACCTGGTTCGTGACCGGGCCGATTCGCTGGCCCGTCCACTGGTGGAAATGGATGCGATGACCAACACCATCCGCAGGTTTGTATGGGCCAATGGCAAGCTGCTGGCGCAGGTCGCGGGCAACGGAACCATCCGCGTGGCGCATTCCGATGAACTCGGCAGGATTCTGGCCCTGACGGACGCCAACGGTGTCTTAACGGACGAATACGCCTATCAGCCCTACGGCCGGCTCATTGCCCACAGCGGCACGAATGATTTGCCCTTTGCCTTCATGGGCGACTATGGCGTCTGGAGCGCCGGCAACGGCCTTTATCTCACCCGCCACCGCGCCTATGACTCCAACCTCATGCGCTTCCTCCAGCCCGATCCAATAGGGCTGAATGGCGGATATAATCTGTATGCCTACGCCAATGGTGCGCCGAGTGTGTTTATAGATCCGCTTGGCCTAGAGTCTCGCTTGAATTCAGCGCAACAGAATATAGTTAATGCAGCAAATGAATGGAATGCTACAAGTCCAACTTGGACGCCATTCAATCAGTGTGGACAACAAGCGATGGCTCTTGTCACATATTTGAGCGGAAGGGAGGAATTCAGCGAATGGTCTTTTAACATCCTTGGTGGTGCGGTTTTTGGTATTGAGAATACATATTTTACTTATGGCAATCACCATGTCGTTGAGGTCAGGCCCGCACCGTGGATAAAAGAAGATATAGGCCAGCCATTTACTATTGATGCCTTCCATGAATGGTATACAATCATTCCGTGGATTGACTGGAACACTGAAGTCCAAGTTGGGAGTCCAGATGATTTCAGGGAAACGCATCCAATTCTTTTTTATTAAAAAAACTTCCTTGGTGGCGTTATGAAGAACTTTTGGTTATCGTGGATAAGCCTCTCTTTGATTTACGGGTTTCTCGTATGGCCTGCGCTTGATTCATCTGGCGCGATTGTTTCAGCGGCGGGGTTGATCATGGTCATGCCTTTGGCGCTGGCCTTGCGCAAGCGCATTAGGAAAACAAAGTGGCAAACGCTGGTTGCCTTGCTACTGATTTTAACCGTTCAGGTCACACTGTTAGTTTTGTTGCCATATGCGTTGAAGCTCTTGGGTTCCTAACGTCGTATCCAATCAAAGATGTTGGTCGCATCAAAACCGTCAAAACAACCCCTCAAAATAGAGTGCATGATGAAAGCTAAACATACCGCTTTTCTTGTGGTTTCGTTTCTTTTTATTCTTGCGCTTTTGCCCACCCTTTACTCGTTCTTCACTCCTGTCGCGAGCATGAAACTGAATACAGCGGTTCAGGCTTGCAGGTGGATTCTGCTATTGGGGGCTTTGGGTTGTTCCGTTTTCGCGGTAAGGATCAAATGTCAAGGGTTGCTCGTATATGCCGTCATTCTGGCCGGGTATATTTTTGTTTACCACTTTATGGGAACTCACAATGTCCGTTATCATCCATCAACGCCAACAACCGCTCCGATAACGCCTACGACGCATTGAACCAGTTGACCAACCGCGTGTCCGGCGCGGAAAACGTTGCCTTCGGGTACGATTCCAACGGCAATCTGGTTTGAAGCCGGGGATTTGGGGTTGCGATGGGTGGCGGGAGATGGTACGTTAGGAGCGTAGAAGTGCTCTTTGAGAAATCCCTTTAGATTTTCCCTGCTTTGCGCGGCAGGGGCTTCATTCTCCTACCCAACATTAAAACCCATCGGGAGCTAGTGTTCGGTTGCGGACGGGCTGTGCGGTTCGCCAAACGGCCCGGTAAACAATTGACGGGTTCCCACCTTACTCACGTAAGGTCAGGAGAGTGTCCCACCGGCAAAGCGGGGATTTTTTTGTATTTCTACAGACCATAAACATAACGACCCAATCGGATTCCATTCATGACATTTATTCAACGAGTCAAAGCCTTATTTAATGGGCCGCGCAAGGCCGCGTCTGCGTCGGCGGTGCCGGCCAGCGTCCCCAAACCCAAACAATCGCGCAAGCCGAAGAATGCTCCCGCCCGCGGGCCGCGTTTTGTGGATGGTCCCAAGCAGTCGGCCGGCGTGAAGGCTGAGGTTTGGCGGAGCCGGAAGTCTAAAAAGCGGGGCAAGCCGTCTCAAGCGCAGGGGCGCCGGGGCGGGGGAAGGGGGGGGCAGCGGGAGGTGACACCTTGGGACCCTGCTGATTATCAGGTGCCGCCGCAGGAGGGCAAAACACGCTTTCTGGACCTGATTGGGCTGCCGGATGAGATTTTGCATGCGTTGTCGGATGTTGATTTCCGCTATTGCACGCCGATTCAGGCGCAGGCGCTGCCTCTGGCGCTGGAGGGGGCCAATGTGTGCGGCCGCGCGCAAACGGGTACGGGGAAGACGGCGGCGTTTTTGCTAGCCATCTTTAAGCAGTTTCTGGAGCGTCCGGCGGTGTCGGACCGTCGCAAGGGGTATCCGCGCGCGCTGATTTTGGCGCCGACGCGGGAGCTGTGCTTGCAGATTGCCCGTGATGCCGAAGATTTGGGCAAGTACACGGGTTTGGAGACGCTGGCGGTTTATGGCGGCATGGATTTGCAGGAGCAGCGTTCTGTTTTGCGCAACAAGTATGTGGATATTGTGGTGGCGACGCCGGGGCGTTTGTTGGATTTTCGCCAGCGGCAGGATGTGGATTTTTCCAAGGTGGAAATTCTTGTGATTGATGAGGCCGACCGCATGCTGGATATGGGCTTTATTCCCGATATGCGCCGCATTGTTTATGGCTGCCCGCGGAAGGAAAACCGGCAGACCATGCTTTTCAGCGCCACGTTGACGCCGGAAGTGACACGCCTGGCTTCGCAGTGGATGCATCAGCCGGTCACCGTGGAAATTGAGCCGGAGCGTGTGGCCGCCGAGACGATTGACCAGCGGGTGTATATTGTTACGCAAGACCAGAAATTTACCATTGCGTACAACATTTTGCGCCTGCTGGAGCCGGCGCGTGTTATTTTGTTTGGCAATCGGCGCGATACCACGGAGTTGTTGTGCGATAATTTGCGCCATCAGGGGCTGGATGTCGCTTTGCTCTCGGGCGCGGTTGAGCAGCACAAGCGGATTGCGGTGCTGGAAAATTTCCGCTCGGGGGGGGTGCCGATTCTGGTGGCCACGGATGTTGCCGGGCGCGGGTTGCACATT
>Ga0255340_1001329_pt1 | contig 33309 bp, 22 predicted proteins | sample wastewater_treat_7_FD_192417 | JGI IMG/M metagenome (GOLD analysis project Ga0255340, IMG submission 192417) | Wastewater microbial communities from Lulu Island WWTP, Vancouver, Canada - plant10 | ecosystem: Engineered > WWTP > Wastewater > Unclassified | place: Canada: Vancouver, British... | reverse complement strand
TGCGAAGGCTACAAAGTATTTACTATTGAGAACAACAATATTATTGCTGAAGAAAATGTTCCTTCCCCCAAAGGCTGTGGATGCAAATCGGACATTGCCAGTGTTCTTTACCAAAAAGGCGTTACAGTAATGCTAGCCGGTGGTATTGGCGATGGTGCTGTGCAGGTGTTATCAAGTAATGGTATACAAGTGGTGCGTAATTGCAAGGGAGATGCCAATGCTGTTTTGGTAGAGTATTTACAAGGCAATATTGTGGATGGTGGAGTGAATTGTAGCCACGATCACAACCATCAATGCTCTCATTAAGAATATATTTTTTATTTTGATATGTGTTCACTTTTTGTAAAGTGAAAATTACCGTATCTTTGTAGTTAATAGTTTTAGTATGGCTTGGGTCAATTTTCATTCACACACTTCTTATTGCGATGGGATAGCACAGCCAGAGGCGTATGTGTTGCAAGCTATTGAGCTAAACATGCCTGCCTATGGATTTTCTGGTCATGCTCCTATGCCATATAGTACAAATTGGGCGATAAAACAAGATCAACTAACATCGTATATTGATGAAATACAGCGACTTAAAGAAGTATATACGTCCCAAATAGATATTTATTGTGCAGTAGAGGCTGATTATATTCCACAAATAACAGGTCCGCATCTGTTTACAAATTATCCCTTAGATTATATCATTGGAGCTATCCATTTTGTTGGTTATTTTGCTGATGGAAAACCTTTTAGCGTAGCTGGCAAAGCCTTAGATTTTGATAAAGGACTAAAAGAAATTTATGGCAACGATATAAAACGCTTGGTAAAAGCCTATTTTTCGCTCAATTGTGAACTAATGCTCGAGGATACACCAACAATTTTAGCACATGCCGACTTGATTAAGAATGGGTTTCAAGACAGTGGTATTCAACAAGAAAAATGGTATCAACAGGCTTTGTTCGACATGATTGATGTGGCGGCTGAACGAGATGTAATTATCGAAATTAATACGCGAGGATTATACAAACAACGTACTTCAGAACTATACCCCTGCGAACAAGCATTGCGGTATATGAAACAAAAAGGGGTGAGAATGATGCTCAGTGCCGATACTCATTTACTTACAGAGCTAACTTCGGGTTTTGAATATGCCGTAGGAGTACTACAAAATAATGGGATCAACGAGATTACTGTATTTCGTAAAGGGCAGTTTGTGGAAATTCCTTTTTCTTCTACCGGGTTTGATTATTGATGGTATAAAAACACAAAAGGCAGTCTCGCCTGACTGCCTACTTGCTAACCTTAAAAATCAAATACTATGAAAAATTCATAAGCAAAAATACTATGATTTTGTAGTTTCTGGCAATACGAGCTTACTCTTTGTCTATAAATTAACAGATTTTTATAGAGATTTTACAAAGCTGTTACAATTTGACGTGATGTAGACCTATTTTTTCCAAAAGGTAGGTGTGAAAATTAAGAAAAAGGTAAATAGTTCAAGTCTCCCAGCCAGCATGGCTACCGATAATATCCATTTACTGCTATCTGAAATAGCGGCGTAATTACCATATGGTCCAACAGAGCCTAACCCTGGTCCAACTCCTCCCAAGCAAGAAACCATACCACCAATAGATTCTTCAAAATTCATGCCTGTAGCAGCCAATATAAGTGAACCCGCTAGTGCCACTATAAGGTATAAAAATAAAAATCCTAATACTTTATTCAGGATACTTTCACTTACTAGCAAATTATTATACCGAACAGGTACAATTGCTTGAGGATGTAGTATTCTTTTAAACTCGTAGAAACAAGCTTTTATGGTAATCACAATGCGTATCATTTTAATACCACCACTTGTCGAACCAGCCGAAGCTCCTGTAAGCATTACAATGAGTAAAATAATCCATGTAAAAGGAGCCCATAAAACATAATCTGCGGTGCCAAAACCTGTAGTAGTCATTAAACTTGATACCGTAAACAATGCATCTCTAAATGCTTGTTCAATAACTTGCCATGTTGTATCTGTGGAGAAAGTAAATAATGAAAACGTAATAATAAGGGTAAAGCTTATTAATACAAGTAAAAAGTAACGTAATTCTTCATTTTTTAGAATTTTATCAAATCGTTTTTTAAAACCAAAGTAATATAAACTGAAGTTAATGCCTGATAATATCATAAAAAGAATAATAATGTACTGGATATAGGCGGAGTCCCAGTAGGCTATGCTTGATTGTTTTGTGGAGAATCCCCCTGTAGCAATAGTTGCGAACGAATGGCAGATTGCATCAAACCAGCCCATACCTCCAAAACGCAACAGTATCGTTTCTAAAAATGTAAGTATTACATAAATTAAAACTAAACGCTTTGCTGTTCCATGTATTTTGGGATGTATCTTGTCTTTTGTTGGTCCAGAAGTTTCTGCCGCAAATAATTGTGTGCCACTTGTACTAAATACAGGCATGATTGCCAACGAAATAACGATAATGCCAATACCACCAATCCAGTGAGTTAAACTTCGCCAAAATAACATCCCATGAGATAATTCTTCAATATTATTTAAAATGGAAGCTCCTGTAGTTGTAAAACCCGAAATTGTTTCAAAAAACGCGTTTGTAAATGAAGGAATGGAGTTGCTTAACCAATAAGGGAGTAATCCAATTAAGGAAAAAAATATCCATGTGAAAGTTACAATAATGGATCCTTCTCTCTTGCCTATTTTGTCAGCATGATGATGCCCTAACCCAAATAATATAATCCCAATAATAAAACTAATAATGGCAGATACAATGAAATAAAAAGCATCTCCTTCATTATAGAAGATAGGAACAAGACTTACTAGAAGTAAAATTATAGATTCTACCAACAATAATGCTCCAATAACTCGCACAACCAATCGAAAATTAAATTGAGTATTCATTATCCAACGATTAATAAAGAGTGTTTATTTTACCATTTTTTTTTGACAAAAAAGGGTCTTTGGAAATGCTAGAGAGAATGCACAATGTATTTCTCTGAGAGCATAAAGAAAGGCTGACAAAGATATTCGTTTTACATTATCTGTACAATAAAAATTGAAATTAATTTGGTCTTTTGACAAAAAGAAAAACAAGCATGCTAGTATGCCTGTTTTTCTTGTGTAAATTACAGTGTTTTTTACTGTTTTATCAATTTACCACGTAAGGGTTCGTTGTTGTTCAGTAAGGTGTATAGATACGTTCCCGGTGATAATTGAGATATAGATATTTTCCCTGAACCTTCTTGCAAAGTCGTTTGAGTAATCATAGATCCTTTGCTATCGTATAAGTAGAATCGTATATTGTTTTCAGCATCACTCACCACTTCTATATACTCATTAGTTGGATTGTAATAGACTTTTACGAATGCGTCTGTATCGTTTTCCATGATGTGTGTTGTGTTGTTGCCAGACGAATAATAATACGTTTGAATCTCAGTTTCCTCGTCTCCATTGTTATTATAGGATGATACTAACGACGTTACTTGGTGTTTACTATTCGTAAAATTGGTATAGTAATTGGGTAACACTAACATGGTTAAGGTTACATTTTCATTGTAATTCCATTCATGCGTACTTCTATCTATCCAATTGTTGGTTGCTGTATTCCAATCAAAATAACGTAATGCCGTAATATCCCCACTGGCATTTACCTGAGCTTCTTGTTTATCAGTAATATCCCAACGCAAATGCTCAACATTCCATTTATAATTAATGATTGATAAGCTATTTCCATTGTTATCAAATTCAACATTGCTTTTATATAGGTTTTCCCATACTTGCAATATGCTGTTCCAAAAACTATATGTTTTTACAACTGGTCGTAGTTGATTATCCAGTAGGTATTCCTCTTTTGCCGATGGTTCCCATCTATTGGTGGTGTTATTTGAATAAAAATCATTTTTGCGTACTAAAGCTCCATTTGCATTGTATGTGTACTCTGTTTTAGAAGCGGGTACATATCCTTCGCTGTACGACACATCTGCAATACGTTGTTTTTTTATATCGTACACATAATCCGTTGTCCAGTCTACTATCCAGGTATTTGTTATTGTGTTCCAATTAGCATGAGTGCTTTTTGTTATAACACCTGCATTGGTATAGGTATAAGCATATCTTTTAATGTTTTCCCATTTTTTTGTGTTACGGTCATATGTGATGTATTGTTCTGTAAGTGTTTGTCCATATACGTTATATGTATATACTGTTTTCCATTGAGGAGTCCATTCTCCCAACACAATATTCCACGTATAATTGATAGATGTAGCTACTTTATTCGATTCATTATACAGCAAATCTACTTGTATTTCTGGTCGCCAAGACACTCCATTCCATTTATATTGTGTAAGCATGATATGTAATCCATTGTCATTATATAGGTATACAATTTTTTCTTTTCCCGCTACAACAATACTGTCTAGTTGTTGTTTGGGTTCAAGAGAAAGATTGCGTAATCCCGATGCTGCAGAAGGGTTGTTTGGAATGTGAAACCCAATTATACTTGGATGTTCAGGTATAGTAGGTAAGGTAGTAAAACTACCAAACGCAATTGTAGGCGAAATAATAAGCCAACTTGCAATTAGTAATTTATGTAGTATTGTTTTCATGATATTCATTTTTAGTTTTTTTGCTTAATCTAACAAATTATAATTTGTATAGTATTATCGGCGAAATTCTGATACAAATGTAATAGGTATACTATCAGACCAGAATCATTTACACGTATTTTTACATGTTATTTAACATAAATACAGTAAGATTTTACAATCTTATTACAAAATAAATGAATATGTAAACAAAACATCCTAAAAAAACAAAAGGTAGTCTCGCCTGACTACCTACTTGTTAACCTTAAAATCAAATACTATGAAAAAATCATACTGCGAAAGTAAGGTGTTTACTAAACTATTCAAAAAAATGAACCCATAAATCCGTATTTTTATCCTTATTAAGTGCTGAATGTTACAAATTTATTACAAAACAGTCGTTTCATTGTTCAATTTTTTTGTTTCCTTGCTGTAGCTATTAGATGGGGAAATAACAAAAGAGGCTATTTTTTTAAGTAAAATGCACTCAAAATAAAGAAAATCAGTGAATTTGTTTTTGTTTTGAAAATATTTTTATACTTTTGCATCGCTTTTGCGGCTGTGGCGTAATTGGTAGCCGCGCCAGACTTAGGATCTGGTGCCGAGAGGCGTGGGGGTTCGAGTCCCTTCAGCCGCACAACAAAAAAAAACCGTTGTCTTAGCAAACACAACGGTTTTTTTTGCCTATAACAAAAAGTATTTTGCTGAATAATAAATTAATTTCGTAGTACAATGAATGTTTCACAAAACAACATCGACCAAGTAAATGCCGTACTTTCAATTCAAGTAAAAAAAGCGGATTATACTGAAAAAGTAGAAAAATCATTAAAAGATTATCGTAAAAAAGCAAATATGCCTGGGTTTAGACCAGGAACTGTGCCTCTTGGATTAATCAAAAAGATGTACGGAAAAGCTATTTTGGCAGAAGAAATTAATAAACTTGTTTCAGAATCGCTATACGATCATATCCAAAAGAATAATATACCTGTTTTGGGAGAGCCTCTTCCATCGGAAAACGCCCCTGTGCCAAATTTTGACACACAAGAGGATTTCGATTTTTCTTTTGATATTGCTCTGGCTCCTGAAATCAACCTTAATTTAACAACCAAAAATAAGGTAACATTATACAATATTGCTGTAAGTGACGAAATGGTTGCCAAACAAGTAGATGCTTACAAAGGACGTTTTGGAAAACACGCTCCAGCGGATAAGGTAGAAGAAAAAGATGTAGTAAAAGGCGAATTAGTTGAGTTATTGCCTAATGGCGATATCAACGAAAATGGTATTAAAGTAGAAAATGCTCTATTAAGTCCTGCGTATATGAAAGACAAAAAAGAGCAAGCTAAAGTTATTGGATTAGCTCTTGAGTCGCAATTTAGGTTTAATCCAGCTAAAGCATTTGAAAGCGAAACAGAAATAGCCTCTTTATTGCAAGTTAGTAAAGAAATTGCTGCCGATTGCAAAGCTGATTTCTTGTTTACCATCAAAGATATTACACGCTATGTCGAGGCTGAAATGAATCAAGATTTATTTGATGCAGCTCTTGGAAAAGATGTGGTATCTTCTGAGGCTGAATTTATTGATAAAATTAAAGAAAGCTTAAAAGCTCAATTTGCTGTTGATAGTGAGTTTAAACTGTCTATTGACATGAAGGAGTTGGTGGTTAAACAACTTGAAGGCTTAGCTTTTCCTGATGTATTCTTAAAAAGATGGTTGAAAGTGAGCAACGAAAACCTGACCGAAGACGCTATTGAACAAGAATATCCTAAAATGATAGAAGATTTGAAATGGCAATTAGCAAAGGATAAAGTGGCGAAAGAAAACGAATTGAAATTAGAAAAAGAAGACGTAGAAGCAGTAGCCAAACAAGCAGCTAAAGCTCAATTTGCTCAATATGGCATGATGAATGTGCCTGATGATGTACTTGATGGCTATGTAAAAGATATGCTTAAAAACAAAGATGCTGCAAAAAATATTACCGAACGTGCCGTAGAACAAAAAACAATTGATGCCCTAAAAACAAAAGTAACAATTGTTTCAAAAGAAATATCATTCGAAGATTTTAACAAACTGTTTGAAAATTAAGCATATAGGATATAAAAAATACTAAAAAAACTTTCTTTTAAATTTGGGAGTGTAATTTGTTTGTTTTAAAACAAAAAAAAATTATACCTTTGTTTCCCTGATTTAAAAGAAAGTTTTTTTATGTACCATATAATTTGGAAAACAATATGAATACGGAATTTAAAAAATATGCAACAAAGCATCTCGGAATGAACGGATTGGCTTTGGATAAATATGTGGATATTACAAGTAGCTATATATCGCCAACTATTATTGAAGAAAGACAACTCAATGTCGCACAAATGGATGTTTTTTCACGTTTGATGATGGACAGAATTATCTTTTTAGGAACACAAGTGGACGATTATACTGCCAATGTAATTCAGGCTCAATTGTTGTATCTTGATTCTGCCGATCCAGGGAAAGATATTTCTATTTATCTTAATACACCTGGAGGTTCTGTGTATGCAGGCTTAGGTATATACGATACCATGCAGTTTATTTCTAGCAATGTAGCTACCATTTGTACAGGCATGGCAGCCTCTATGGGTGCTGTACTACTTACCGCTGGTACTGCAGGCAAACGTTCAGCATTAAAGCACTCCCGTATTATGATTCACCAACCAATGGGTGGAGCTCAAGGTCAAGCTTCGGATATTGAAATTACTGCCCGTGAAATTCAAAAACTCAAAAAAGAATTATACACCATTATTGCCGAACATTCGGGCAATACATATGAACGTATCGAACAGGACTCTGACCGTGACTATTGGATGACGGCAGAAGAAGCAAAAGCCTATGGTATGATTGACGAAGTGTTGGTAAAACAAAAATAAGAGCAAGTAGGTATAAAGTTATGTCAAAGAAAGACGATAAATGTAGTTTTTGTGGACGAGGACGTCAGGAAGTGCCTCTACTGATGCAAGGACAAACAGGAAATATATGCAACGATTGTGCCGAACAAGCTGCTACCATTGCCAAAGAGACTTTTTCTAAACAAACGGATAAGTATCAACTCGATAAACAAACCTTGCCTAAACCACAAGAATTAAAGGCATTTGTTGATCAGTATGTAATTGGACAAGATGATGCAAAAAAGAATCTATGTGTAGCCGTTTACAATCACTATAAACGATTGTTACAAAAAAACACACATGATGATGTAGAGATTGAAAAATCGAACATCATTTTAGTTGGAGCTACAGGCACAGGAAAAACCTTGTTAGCACGCACTATTGCTAAAAAACTGCATGTCCCTTTTACTATTGTAGATGCAACTGTTTTAACCGAAGCAGGGTATGTTGGTGAAGATATCGAAAGTATCTTAACTCGCCTATTGCAAGTAGCTGACTATGATGTGAAAGCTGCTGAAAAAGGTATCGTATTTATTGACGAAATAGATAAAATTGCTCGCAAAGGAGACAATCCTTCTATTACTCGCGATGTGAGTGGTGAGGGCGTACAACAAGGATTACTAAAGCTCCTTGAAGGTTCTATTGTAAACGTACCTCCTCAAGGAGGACGAAAACATCCTGACCAAAAAATGATTGCCGTAAATACTCAAAATATTTTATTTATTTGTGGGGGAGCATTTGATGGTATTGAGAAAAAAATTGCAGCACGATTAAATACTCAAATAGTGGGATATGCGGCTGCAAAAATAACGCATCAAATAGATAAAGATAATTTACTTCAATATATTTCACCACAAGACTTAAAAGCTTTTGGATTGATACCCGAAATAATTGGAAGATTACCTATTTTAACGTATCTCAATCCATTAGATAGAGAAGCATTGAGATTAATATTAACCGAACCAAAGAATTCTATTATCAAGCAATATAAAAAATTGTTTGCCATGGATGATGTTGTATTAGAGTTTGACAAAGATGTTCTTGATTATATTGTAGATAAATCTATTGAATATAAGCTGGGTGCTAGAGGTTTACGCTCTATCGCTGAGATGATTATGGTAGATTATATGTATGATATACCTTCATCAAATGAACATCAATTACGCATTCCTTTGGCAATAGCCAAAGAGAAAGTGGAGAAAGGAAGAATGACACCAGTGTAATTTATTCAAAATTTTTCTCGCTTTCATTTGATTATTAAAAACAAGTTATTACATTTGTTTTATTATACAAACAAGAGCAACTAGTTTTAATCTTACATTATTGTAATGTCAACATCGTCTGTACTTACACAAGAATTAAAAAAGAATTTTGGATTCGATTCTTTTAAAGGGAATCAAGAAGCCATTATTAAAAATCTGTTAGCAGGTAATGATACATTTGTATTGATGCCTACTGGGGGAGGTAAGTCTTTGTGTTACCAGTTACCGTCGCTTATGATGGAAGGAACAGCTATCGTTATTTCTCCACTTATCGCTTTGATGAAAAATCAAGTAGATGCAATGAAAGCATTTAGCGAAGAAGATGGCGTGGCTCATTTTTTAAATTCATCACTATCGAAAGCAGCTATCGAAGATGTGAAAAATGATGTTATTTCTGGCAAAACGAAATTGTTGTATGTAGCCCCTGAATCTCTTACCAAAGAAGAAAATATTTTATTTCTGAAAAAAGTAAAAATTTCTTTTTATGCAGTTGATGAGGCTCATTGTATTTCGGAATGGGGGCACGATTTTAGACCAGAATACCGCAGAATTCGTCCGTTAATTAATGAAATAGGTTCAGCTCCAGTGGTAGCTCTTACTGCAACGGCTACACCCAAAGTGCAACATGATATACAAAAAAATTTAGGAATGGTAAATGCTACTGTTTTTAAATCGTCTTTTAATAGAGAAAATTTGTATTATGAGGTACGCACAAAGAATCAGCATATTGATAAAGAAATTATTAAATATATCAAATCGCAACATGGTAAGTCGGGTATTATTTATTGTTTAAGTCGTAAGAAAGTAGAAGAATTAGCTGAAACTCTCTGTTTAAATGGAATAAATGCCTTGCCATACCATGCGGGAATGGAATCTGCTGTTCGTACAGCCAATCAAGATAGTTTTTTGATGGAAAAAGTTGATGTAATTGTGGCAACAATTGCATTTGGAATGGGTATTGATAAGCCCGATGTTCGTTTTGTAATACATTATGATATACCCAAAAGCCTCGAAGGTTATTACCAAGAAACAGGTAGAGCTGGTAGAGATGGAGGTGAAGGTCAATGCATTACGTTTTACTCAAATAAAGACTTGCAGAAATTAGAAAAATTTATGCAAGGAAAACCTATATCAGAACAAGAAATTGGCAAACAACTCTTGTTAGAAACGGCAGCTTATGCTGAGTCGTCTGTATGTAGAAGGACATTATTGTTACATTATTTCGGAGAAGAATACACACAAGACAATTGTGGTAGTTGTGATAATTGTTTGAACCCTAAGAAGCAAATGGAAGCACAGGATTTATTATGTACAGTTTTGGAAACGATCCTTTCAGTGAAAGAAAAATTTAAGGCAGAGCATATTGTAGATGTAATCGTTGGGAAAGAAACCGCGGAAGTGATTGATTATAAACACCAAGATTTGGAAGTATATGGTACAGGCGAAAGCGAAAAGCCGACTGTTTGGCATGCTGTTATACGACAAGGTATGTTATCTGGCTATATCGACAAAGAGATAGAAAATTATGGATTGTTGAAGGTTACCAAAAGTGGTCGTGCTTTTTTAGAAAAACCTACAAGCTTTAAGATAACAAAAGATAATGATTTTGAGGAAGAAGATGATGATGATGCAACCATAAGAAGGTCGGGTGGAGGCACTGGAGCTGCTGATGAGGTATTGTTTTCTATGCTCAAAGACTTACGAAAGAAGATGTCGAAGAGATTGGAAGTTCCGCCTTTTGTCATTTTCCAAGACCCTTCGTTGGAGGCAATGGCTACAACGTATCCAGTTACTATGGAAGAGTTGCAGAATATACCTGGAGTAGGTGCAGGTAAAGCCAAACGCTATGGAGAAGATTTTTTGCGTTTGATTAAAACACATGTGCAAGAAAATGAAATTGAACGCCCTGTTGATTTACGGGTGCGTACAGTGGCTAATAAATCTAAACTAAAAGTCTTTATCATTCAAGCTATTGACAGAAAAATTGCATTAGATGATATCGCTATATCCAAGGGGTTAGAGTTTCCTGAGTTGTTGGATGAGATTGAAGCCATCATTTATTCGGGTACTAAAATCAATATCGATTATTTTATCAACGAGGTAATGGAGGAAGATCATATCTTGGATATATACGAGTATTTTAGAGAGTCTCAAACAGACGAAGTGGAAACAGCTCTTGCCGAATTGGGAAGCGATTATACAGAAGAAGAAATTCGATTGATACGCATAAAGTTTGTGTCAGAAATGGGCAATTAACTTCTTGCAGAAATAAGATTTTTAAAGAGATAGCGTTTATTTGTTATCTCTTTTTTTTGTAAAAAATGGGACAACGAAAAGTTGTCCTACAAAAGAAAAGGCTCACTACTTCATTTTCTTTTTTATAGTTTTAGACTTAGTCCTACGAAAAATGTTCGAGGCAATGTAGGTCCGTAAATATATCCAGCATCTTTATCCATACCTTTATCTAAGTCAGGCTGAAAGCTATCCAGTATATTTTTTACACCTCCGTTTACTTCAAGTGCATAGTATTTGTAAAAAGGTATTTTGTATGCTAGTTTAACCCCCATATCCCAAAATGGAGATGAAATTGTTTCAGTATCTTCGGCTATGTAACCTGCAAAATGTGGTACTAGCATACTTCCTGTATATTTACCAGATACTGATGCTGTAAAGTTTTTAGTTGCGTTATAATTCATAACAGCGTATCCATAATGGTCTGGTGTGCGTTGCATGCGTCTTGTGGCTTCGATAGCAGTATTGGTTGACCAGGTTACTGGTTCATCATATAAGCTACTTTGTAAGGTATAGCCTAGTTGTAGTGATAGTAAGTTTTTATATCCTAACACTCCTTCGATATTTACTCCCGTTACGGTTGCTCCCGATTCATTAACCCGCAACAATAATAAGTTTCCTTTGCTATCAAACCCATTTTCTTCTAGTGCAAATACATCATTCAGTTTTGTATAGAAGCCATCTACTGTTAAGTTGGTTTCCCAAAAACCAAAACGATGGTATGCATCTGCTGATACAGAGAAACTATGCGAATATTCAGGACGAAGGTTTGCGTCTTGCGAGATAATAGACACTTCTCCACCCACAGCCGCTACGTGTAAATCTTCGTTGTATATTTGTGGAGCACGGTATCCGCTAGCGTATCCAGTTCTTAGTACAATGTTGTGTGTTGGGTTGTAGCGTAAACTTACACGGGGCGATACCACTGGATTGTTCATTAAATTGTGTTTTTCTACACGAGCACCTGCCAATAGGCTTAGTTGATTATTCTTCCACTCATTTTGAAGGTATCCACCAAAGATGCTAACATTTTGGTTTACATCAATTCCGTGTCCTAACATTTGGTCTTGAAGTTGATTATATGTATATTCAATTCCCATACTAAAATCTGCTGGCATAAACAATAGATTATCCATCGAATAGCGGTATTGGGCTCCTGTTACAGAATTAATATCCTTTGATTTTCCATAGGCGTCAAGGTCTTGACCTGTTCCAAAATAACTATTACGTACAATATGTTGAAATGCACTATAGGTAGAAATAAAGTGTTTGTTATCTTTGGTATACAAATCAAATTTAACGCTACCTGCATCTATGTTATGTTGAAGTTGCTCTGCTAAATTGGCTTCATGGGCTGGTAAATCGAGCAAGTCGCCTCCTCTTCTGTATTCAGTTGAATGGTGGTATTCGGTAGTAATTTTCGAATAATTACTAGTTTTAAAGTACGAGCGAAAGCCTACTACAGAACCTTGCAATGCGGGCATTTCAGAAAACCCATCATTGTCTCTATCGTATGCCTGTCTGTCGCGTAATACTCCAAATAAAAATACGCCTACGTTGGAATTGTTACCGATAATTGAGGCATTGAACGTAGTATTGGCATCTATTGCAGTATTACCCATGAGTGCAGTATTATTGGATAGCTCAACAAAATTGCGTGTAGGTTCTTTGGTAATGATATTTACTACACCTCCGATTGCATTTGACCCATATAATGCAGAAGCTCCACCTCTAATAACTTCTACTCTATCTATCATTCCAGTTGGCATTTGTTCTAGTCCGTATACCGAAGCCAACGAGCTAAATAATGGGCGACTGTCTAATAATAATTGTGAATAATGACCTTCTAATCCATTAATACGCAATTGCGGAACGCCACAATTACCACATGTCATTTCAGTACGTAACCCAGTTTGATAATCTAAGGCTTCGCCTATACTGTTTGCCGAAGTACTTGTGAAAATAAGTGGGGTAACGACATTTACAATAGACGATGTTTCTTTTTTCTTTGTTTCATATTTATTCCCTGTTACTACAATATTATCCATCATAATGGATGTTTCTTCCAGTTTAATTTTTAACTCAAGTGTTTTGTTGGGTTCTATTGTTATTGTTCTTTCAACGGTTTGGTATCCAACCATGGAATATATGATGGTAAGGGTTCCGATAGGTAGATTTTTTAGAAAATAATGACCCGAAGCGTCGGTGATTATACCAATGGTAGTTCCTTTAATTACTACGTTAACATAGGGTAAATGATCGCCAGAGTGAGCATCTGTAACGTCCCCTACAATATGTGCATCGGTTACTTTGGATGCTGGAATTTGTGCTGATAAAATAGCACAAAAAGAAAAGATAAAAAAGCTAAATAGAATTATTTTTTTCATATCTATGAATATTTATACAAAAAATTTTGTTACCTGTTTTGATTATAAAACAACAGGTATTCACTGTTTACTGTTTGTGTGTTGAGCTTAAATTAGGTTGTACGGTATGTATTTGATCTAGCCGTTTCATTGACACATTGATATTGTAATTATGTGTTTGGGATATCTAGGTCAATATCATTATACAAAAAGAGGAGGAGGTCTTCGGTGCCTATGTTCTAACTTATGAAAATGTATGTGTATTGAGTAATTTCTGTAAAGTAGTAGAAACGTAAGTATACTAAAACATACGAGAGAACTAATGGAGAGCACAATTATTTGCCCTATTTGGTTGTGAATATTCCATATCCAATCAGCTTGAGTATGCGAGTGGGACTTCGAAGAGAATGGATGCGAGTGTGTAATAATGGTATTATTAACAATATGCGTATGCGAAAGCAAGGTAGAACTTACCCAGTAAGCAATAAATAGGAATGCTAGGAATCCGTGTATATAGGTTGAGTGCTTGCGTTTCATATTTTTATGGTGCAAAAATACAACGGAAGAATGGGAGTATTGTACCATAAAAAAACTACAAGTAGTGATATTTATCTATTTTTATCACTACTTGTAGTGATTGTAGGATGAATGAGAGAGCATTCATACCCTTTTTCTTTCCAAAATGCTAATGATTTTGGTAGTGCATAGCGTAAGTTTTTTTCAGCCTTCAATGAGTCGTGAAATACAATTATAGAACCGTTTCTAGAATATTTTTTTACATTTTGCAATATTATTTCTGGAGGCAACGTAGCATCGTAATCGCGTGTAATAACATCCCAAAGAACAATTTTAAATGTGTGCTTGAGTTTTTTTATCTGTCGAGGGGTTATATGTCCATGTGGTGGTCTAAATAAATCACTATTGATAAGTTTTTGAGCACGTGCAATATCTTCAAAGAATATTTTTGTGTCGGTAAACATCCCTCGTTTGTGGGTGTATGCATGATTGCCTACTTGATGCCCTCGTTGTTGAATTTCTAGAAACAAGTCGGGATATTTTTCAACATTATTGCCAATACAAAAAAATGTAGCTTTTACATTATACGTATCAAGCAAATCTAAAATCCAAGGTGTTATTTCCGGAGTAGGTCCATCATCAAATGTAAGAAAAATCTTTTTTTCTTTGGCGTTTCCTCTCCATATTACTGGTTGGAAGAAACGCCTTATACATTGAGGAACTTGTTCTATTAGCATAATGACTATTACCTCAATAAATGATCAAATATACTTGCATATTGCATTAAGCTTGCATAGTATTTTTCAAACGTTTTTTCGTCGTAATTTTGTGTGATATAAGCAATATTTCTGAGCGAAGATAGTTGAATATGAGCATCATATGCTGCAGAAGCTTTTTTCTGTGGACTCAATTTACTTATCCACTCTAAATAGGCAATGGATCGATTACCAATAGTATTAATTAAATCAGTTGCTTTCTCTTTTTCTCCAAGCATATAATAATATTCAGCTAATGAGGTAGAAGAAAAGTCGTGAGGCACTGTAGTACCCGGAACTACTTTCATACAATAGTCCAATGCTTTTAAAGCCCTAATAGAATCTCCTTCTTCTAGTAAAGCTCCTACTAATGAAGAAAACATTTGACGTTGTACTCTCGACATACGCAGAATATTTTCGTCTAAATATACAGAAGGGTCGGCAATATTGCCAAATTTAAACTTATTCATCATATTATCATACATCATGTCTGTATGAACTGTACCCGTTGGTATAGAGTCGGTACGAGGTACTATACGATAAGCCAAACCTTCTAACTGGAAATATTTACGCAGACCAAGATGCATTTCTGACCCAACTGTTACAGCATAATAAATTGGTCGTTCCCAATTGTTTTGTGCTAGCATTTCTAGAATCATTAATTCACTTTTTGTTAGTAATTGTCTATCTTGCAATTTAAATTCAATGGCAGGCAATACGCTACCTTTCTCGTCTGCACTAATGGCTCCTTGTTTCACTAAATTATCTGCATTTACAGCTAATGATAGAGTTGTAGCAGGTATAAAGTCGCGTGTGTCCCCTGTTCTTGGGTCTTGCTTGGTGCGAGGGTCGTCGCTAGCTAAGAAATGTAGAGCGTCTTTTAAGTCGACAGTTCCAGTCATCAGATTATACGCATATGCATAGTTGCGTTTTCCTTCTCCATATGTTTCTCTTCCCCAAGAAATAGGTAATGGAGCTGATGCATACGCAGGACGTTTCATTTGGTCAATATACCAATCTGTGTTTAAATAGCTTAAATTACATACCCGTTTATCAAGAGAAACGGCTGTTCCTTCTACTTCTTGAGTGTACCATAAAGGGAATGTGTCGTTATCTCCATTCGTAAAAATGATAGCATTGGGAGCTAGCGAATTAAAATAGTTTTGAGCAAAATCGCGTACTACATATCTATTTGAACGGTCATGGTCATCCCAATTTTGTTGAGCCATAATAATAGGAGCAGGAGCAGCTAATAAAAGGGCTATAATGGCTGCTAATGTAGGGTTTATCTTTTTTGATTCAAGCCATTTGGCTATACCAGCAACGCCAAAACCTATCCAAATTGAGAATGCATAAAACGATCCAGCATAGGCATAGTCGCGTTCTCTTGGTTCTGAAGGTCCTTGATTGAGGTACATTACAATGGCAATCCCTGTCATAAAGAATAACCAACCAATAACCCAAAAGGCTTGATTCCCTTTTTTGTTTGACCACATTAGTTGATATATTATCCCAATTATTCCTAGTAGTAAAGGAAGCATGAAATAGGCGTTATGAGCTTTATTTTCTGCCAAATCTGGTGGTAGATTTGTTTGGTCTCCCACCATATAGTTATCAATAAAATTAAATCCAGTTATCCAATTGCCTCGAGTAACCTCTCCACTGCCTTGTAAATCATTTTGACGTCCAGAAAAATTCCATAAGAAATAACGCCAATACATATAATTGAGCTGGTAAGAGAAAAAGAAACGAAGGTTTTCACCAAATGTAGGCACTACTACATCAATGATTCTGCCACATTTATCATATTTTACGGTTTTCCCCTGTATAGTAATCCAACTATTATATGCTTTTATATGACTTTCATTAGAGCTGTGTAGACGAGGAAAAATTGTTTTAAATTGACTATCGTATTCCAATTCAAATTTGGTTCCTGTAACGATATACCTGTCCTTTTCATTAGGGGATGTTTTTTCTGCTTGACCCCATGTTTTTGCACCTTCTTTTACAGATGGTTTACAGTAGCCATCTTCTTCGATTAACTTAGGTTCGGCAGAGTAATATGCTCCGTAAAATAATGGTCGATCACCATATTGTTCGCGATTTAGATAGCTTTGTAACGCAAAAATATTGTCGGGTGAGTTTTGGTCCATGGGAGGATTGGCGGCTGAACGAATAACAATCAGTGCATAACTTGAATAGCCAATTAGCATCATTGTTAACGAAATAATGATGGTGCTCAATAGGCGAATACTAATTTTTTCTTTCAATTTTATAAAATAAAAAATGAGTATACTGAGTAATACAAGCCCTAGTAACAAACTGCCTAATAGAAAAGGGATACCTAATAAAATGAGAGATCCGATGAATGAAACTTTAATGCGAGTGGCAGATGGTTTTTTGCTATATAATTCAATGATAGCCCACACTAAAACGGCAATTGTAGTAAAATAATAGAAAAAAGCTCCTGTATTAAAGCTAAAACCTAAGGTATTGACAAAGAATAATTCGGCAATGCCTGCGTTTGCTATAAATTGAGGGATAAAACCATACATGATGAACCCAAGTATAGCAAATGAAATAAGTAGTGCCCATGTTCCACCTTTCAACGATACTTTTTCTGTTTTTCTGAAATAATATACCAAAACTAAAGCTGGTATAGTTAATAAGTTAAGTAAGTGAACACCAATAGATAAGCCCATTAAGTAAGCAATAAGAATTAGGTATTTATCTGAACCTGCTTTATCGTGTTGGTCTTCCCATTTTAATATAAGCCAAAAAACAATAGCTGTAAAAAAGGAAGAATAAGCATATACTTCGGCTTCAGTGGCTGAGAACCAAAATGTGTCCGAGAAAGCATAGACTAGAGATCCGATTAATCCGCTTCCGATTATTGTAATAGATTGACTTAGTGTTATTTCTGACCCATTTTGAACAATGATTTTTTTTGCAATATGCGTAATTGTCCAAAACAAAAATAAAATAGTAAACGCACTTAATGTTGCTGACATTAGGTTTACCATGATGGCTACTTGAGAAGGATCTTTTGCAAATAGCGTGAAAAAATTACCTGTTAAATTAAAGAAAGGAGCCCCAGGAGGGTGTCCCACTTGCAGTTTAAAGGCGGAGGTTATAAATTCACCACAGTCCCAAAAGCTAGCTGTAGGTTCAATAGTAAGGGCATACACCACCCATGCAATTAAGAAACTTATCCACCCAAATAGGGTGTTCATGGTTTTAAATGATTTCATTTTTTTCCTGATTAGTTCTGATTTCCCTTAAAAAAAGCCTCACAAAAGTACTAAATTTTACCCAAATACAAGTAGGAAATGAATGATTCTGAAAGTTTTTAAGAAATATTGTTGAAAACTAAAAAACTATTATGTATCTTTGCGGACATTTTTTAATAATCTCTTAGAATAAATTGTATGCAATTAACAAAAGAACAAAAACAAGAAATCTTTGAGAAATACGGAAAGTCGAATACTGATACTGGTTCATCAGAAGGCCAGATAGCATTATTTTCAGCCCGTATAGCTCATTTGACTGAACACATGAAGTCAAATCACAAAGATCATAGCACAGAACGTGCTTTAGTAATGTTGGTAGGAAAACGTCGTCGTTTGCTTGACTATCTAAAAGCAAAAGATATTGAACGTTATCGTGCCATTATCAAAGAATTAGGTATCAGAAAGTAATTGATGTCCTTTTAACAAAAAAAGTCCGAATGAAGATTCGGACTTTTTTTATGCGTTGTTCTCTGTTTTTTGAGGTATTCAACTTGACTGAAAATGATAATAAGACCGTTAATATTTGGTGATTGGACTAAGTGTAATGGATTTATCAGTATGATTATACGTTCTTAATTAAATTTGTTTTACTAAAATAACATTTCTTCCTTGATATTTTTTATCTTTGTGTTTTGTATTTCAAATGTAAGATTTTGTGGCAAAAGTTGTAGAAACCCCTTTAATGAAACAATATAATCAGGTGAAAGCGAAACATCCTGATGCTGTGTTGTTGTTTCGTGTTGGCGATTTTTACGAAACATTTTCTGATGACGCTATACGTGCTTCTGAAATTTTAGGTATTACGCTTACACGTCGTGCTAACGGAGCTGCTAGTTATGTAGAATTAGCAGGGTTTCCGCACCATGCCTTAGATACGTATTTACCAAAATTAGTACGAGCTGGTTTGCGCGTTGCTATTTGTGAGCAGTTAGAAGATCCAAAAACTGCCAAAGGGATTGTCAAAAGAGGCATTACTGAATTGGTAACGCCAGGAGTTTCGTATAACGAGACGACGCTCAATTTTAAAGAAAATACATTTGTAGCTGCTGTTCATTTTGAGAAATCACGTGTTGGCGTTGCCTTTTTAGACATCTCTACGGGAGAGTTTTTAACGGCAGAAGGATCCTCGGAATATGTAGATAAGCTTCTAACGAGTTTTTCTCCAAAAGAAGTTTTGTACGAACGTGGAAAAACAAGTCTTTTTGAACAATCTTTTGGTACCCATTTTCTTTCATTTACATTAGAAGACTGGGTATTTGTATCAGACACAGCAAACGAACGATTACAAAAACAATTTCAAACGAAAAATCTAAAAGGTTTTGGAGTCGTTGATTTACCTTTAGGGATTATTGCTTCGGGAGCTATTTTACACTATTTGGAGTTTACCAATCATTTACAAACGGCTCACATTACTCATTTGCGTAGAATAGAGGAAGAACGTTTTGTTTGGTTAGATAGATTTACAATTCGTAACCTCGAATTGTATCAAGCCATGCACGATGGTGGAAAATCATTATTGGATGTGCTAGATAAAACCTTAACTCCTATGGGTGCTCGTATGTTGAAAAGATGGTTAGCTTTTCCGCTAAAAAATAAAGCAGCCATAGAGCATCGATTGAGTATTGTCAGTTGTTTTTTTAAAGACAAAGATATTCAACAGGTATTGTATCAACAACTTTCGTTAATTGGAGATTTAGAACGTTTGGTGTCTAAAATAGCCGTTGGACGCATCAATCCTCGTGAATTGGTGCAGCTTAAAATTGCGTTAACAGCTGTTGAAACAATTAAAAATTCAAGTACACTTGTTGATAATGAGGCATTAGTATCTATAGCCGAACGTTTGCAGTCGTGTACACGAATGCGCGATAAAATTGAACAAACAATTGCTTCGGATGCTCCTATGTTACTACATAAAGGGGGTGTAATTAAACAAGGAATTCACCCTGAATTGGATGAATATAGACGTTTAGCCTATTCGGGTAAAGATTATTTATTACAAATTCAACAGAGAGAAAGTGAAGCAACCAATATACCTAGCCTAAAAATAAGTTATAACAATGTATTTGGCTACTATATTGAAGTACGTAATACGCATAAAGATAAAGTTCCCTCAAACTGGATTCGTAAGCAAACCTTAGTCAGTGCAGAACGCTATATAACTGAAGAGTTGAAAGAATACGAAGAAAAGATTGTGGGGGCAGAAGAAAAAATTGCCCAGATAGAAGGACAACTTTTCAATGAGTTAGTTGTATCGTTGTGCGATTATATTAGTGCCTTGCAACTGAATGCTTCCTTAATTGCAGAATTAGATTGCTTGTTGTCTTTTGCGAATGTGTCAGCTAATAACTCCTATATTCCTCCAGTTATTACTGAAACGGACGTGTTGTCAATCAAACAGGGGCGTCATCCCGTTATCGAAAAACAACTTCCTATTGGGGAGTCCTATATTGCCAATGATGTGTATTTAGATACCAATACCCAACAGATAATGATGATTACTGGACCCAATATGGCTGGTAAATCAGCTTTATTAAGACAAACAGCTCTTATTGTATTAATGGCACAAATAGGTTGTTTTATCCCTGCCGAGAGTGCCGAAATTGGTATTGTAGATAAAATTTTTACTAGAGTTGGTGCTAGCGATAATATCTCAATGGGCGAATCTACGTTTATGGTCGAAATGAGCGAAGCATCCAGTATTCTAAATAACGTATCGCCCAAAAGTTTAATTTTATTCGATGAGCTGGGAAGGGGAACCAGTACCTACGATGGTATTTCTATTGCTTGGGCTATAGTGGAATACTTGCACGAGTATCCTCAAGCAAAAGCCAAAACATTATTTGCTACCCATTATCACGAATTAAATGAGATGGAAAAGACTTTTTCGCGTATAAAAAACTTCAACGTTTCTGTAAAAGAAATGGATAACAAGATTATTTTTATGCGTAAATTAGTGCCAGGAGGTACAGAACATAGTTTTGGTATTCATGTAGCAAAAATGGCTGGTATGCCAAAGAGTGTGGTAAAACGCTCTAACGAAATTTTAGCTCAATTAGAAAAAGATAATCGCAAAACAGGACAACCACAAAAGCATATTGATACAGTGGCTCATCAACGTGAAGGCTTGCAGATGAGTTTTTTCCAGTTAGACGACCCCGTATTGATACAAATCAGGGATGAGATTAAAAACGTTGATGTAAATAATTTAACGCCCTTGCAAGCATTGAATAAATTGAATGAGATAAAAAAAATAATAACGGGAAAATAACACTATTATGTTACTGTATACAGATTCGTTTAAAAAAGAATTACTCCTACGCTGGTCAAAAATCCAACGTAAATTAAAAGAGCTTGATGTAGAAGCTTGTCTTATTTCTACCAATGTCAATAGTTGGTATGCAGTTGGACAAATCATTATTGGGTATGTGTATCTTCGTCAAGAAGGCGAACCTTTGGTTTTTGTAAGGCGACCTTCTGATATTACTGGCAACAATGTGTATCCAATACGAAAAATAGAGCAAATACCAGATATCTTTGCTGATTTACAAATGGAACTCCCTCAATCTATTTTGCTTGAAGGGGATGAAATTTCCTATGCTGAATGGATGCGGTATAAAGCCGTATTTAATACTGAAAGATGCATAAATGGAACACATGCTTTACGTCAAGTACGAAGCATAAAAACAGACTATGAGGTTGCAGAATTAAGAGAGTCTGCTCGTTTGCAATCCATAGCCTATAAAGATATTCCTTTGTTGTATCGCCCAGGCATGACAGACCATGAATTTACCGTTGAGGTAGAACGGTTGTTCCGTTTGAGAGGAAATTTAGGGTTGTTTCGTATTTTTGGTTCTTCCATGGAAGCCTTTATGGGAAGTGTGCTTGTAGGTGAAAATGCAGCAGCAACCTCACCATACGATTTTGCTCTTGGAGGTAAAGGTATGCACAGTTCATTGCCTTTTGGTCATAGTGGTGTATTGCTCGAAAAAGGGAAGAGTATAATGGTAGATATCAATGGCAATTTTAACGGGTATATCGCTGACCAAACACGTACGTTTTCTATTGGAGAACTAAGCGAAGAAGCTTACTATGCTCACAAAGTGTCTCTTGAGATACAACAAGTGTTGGCAGAAGAAGGCAAACCAGGTACTGTGTGCGAAGAGCTGTATCAAAGATCCTTACAAATTGTCAAAAAACACAATTTAGAAGATTGTTATATGGGGATAGAACAACAAGCCAAATTTGTTGGGCATGGTGTAGGGTTGGTTATCAATGAGTTGCCTGTGTTATGTGATCGGAACAAAGAACTTTTAGAGACTAACATGACGATTGCTCTTGAACCTAAGTTTATTATCAAAGGAGTAGGAGCTGTAGGCACAGAAAATACCTATGTGGTAACTGATAAAGGGATGGAAAAATTGACATTTGCTCCTGAAGACATTATTGAGTTATAGAAACATTTTTTGCAGGAACGATTTTAAAAACTTTATCGTTTCTACGTACGATATCAGTTGTTTTGATAGAAAAGAGGTCTCCTTTTTTTGCTTGATTTACGGATATTAAATTGACACGGATATCATCAGCAATGCTTTCGTAGGCTCCTGTTGTTTCGCCTGTTATTAGAATTTCGTTCCCTGTTTCGATAGATTGTGTTTCTACTAAGATTTCGGCAACTCCAATATTTTTAAAATAATTGGTAACTTTGCCAATATATACTTTTCGGTGTGTAGCTTGCGAACCATAGTTGGCACTCCATTCGCCTAGTCGTTGACCTAAGTAATATCCATCCCAAAATCCCCGATTAAATACTTTGCTTAAACGTTTGTCCCAATCAGCAATTTTATCATCTGTAAACGTGTTGTCTATATACGCACGTATGGCTTCCTTGTAGCTACTTACGGTAGCTTTTACATATTCTGCACTACGAGCTCTGCCCTCAATTTTGAATACACGCACACCAGCATCAATCATTTTATTTACAAAATGAATTGTTTTGAGGTCTTTGGGCGACATTATATATTCGTTGTCAACTTCTAATTCAATGCCGAGCTCTTTATCTTTAACTTCGTAGCTCCTTCGGCATATTTGCATGCATGATCCACGATTTGCAGATTTGTTCATCTCGTGTAAACTCAAGTAACATTTGCCCGAAACAGCCATACACAAAGCTCCATGACAAAACATTTCGATACGTATTCGGTTCCCACTTGGTCCACATATATTTCTGTCGTTAATGGTTTTAAAAATATGTGCTACCTGATTCATCGTGAGCTCCCGTGCAAGTACGACTACATCTGCAAATTGAGCATAAAATATCAATGCATCCACATTTGAGATGTTGAGTTGAGTCGAAAGATGTACTTCCACTCCTTTGCTACGTGCATACGTTAACACGGCTACATCAGCAGCTATGATAGCTGAAATACCTTCTTCTTGTGCAGTATCTACTATTTGGTGCATCAATTCGATATCTTCGTCGTAGAGTATTGTATTGATGGTAAGGTACGATTTTACCTTGTGCTCGTGGCACAAGCGAACAATCTCTCGTAAATCGTTAATGGTAAAATTATTTGACGAATGGCTACGCATATTAAGGTTTTCTATACCAAAATATACAGAATCAGCTCCTGCATGTAGAGCTGCATACAAGCTTTCCCACGAACCTGCGGGAGCCATTATTTCAATATCATGTACAGACAAAGAAGCCATTGGTGTATTGTAAATGTCTGCAAAAATACTCAAAATGCATTAATTAATGGTGAATGATAGGTTAAAAAGATACAATAAAAGAATATGAAAATACTATTACTCTTTCATATTTATAGCCTTTTTTTCCAATAAGTAGATAGATAGGAAACCAAGAATAGCGATAATAATAGCGATGAAAAACATTCCATCTATGTGAGGTAAAATACGTTCATAGCTTATTATTTTTACATCTGTATTCACCAATGCTCCAAATTTATTGGCTTCAACTAGATTTCCAACGGTATCATAAGAGTATTTCCATGGCCAAATAACGGCTAAAGAACCTAATATGAAGCCAGTAAGCATTGCAATGGTTTGGTTCTTATATGTTTTGTATAGCCAAGAAAGCAAATGCGAAAAAGCAGGAAGTCCTATTGCACAACCAATAGCCACAGCGACCAAGTTGGTAATATTGAATTCATTGATCGAGCGTAAAACAAGTTCGTAATTTCCCATCAGTACCAAGACAAAACTACCTGATATGCCTGGTAAAATCATACTACATACTGCTACGATACCACAAATAACAAGATAAAAAAAGGAATCATTTTCACTTGCTGGATTTAATATTGTTATTGAGGCGGCAATAGCTGTGCCAAGAATAAGAAATAAAATTACAGAGGTATTGTAGCTAGAAATAGTTTTACCCACCAGCCAAATTGAAGCAATGATTAAACCAAAAAAATACGACCAAATAAAAATGGGGTAATTAAGAAAAAGAAAGCTTAACAGTTTTGCAACTGTAAAGATACTGACAATTACTCCTAACAGTACTACTGATAAAAAACCCAAGTCTGTATGTGTAGCAAATGCTTTAAATTTACCCTTTATCAATAATTTAATAGCCTCGCCATCGAAACATTTTAAGCTATCAATAATTCGTTCAAAAATACCCAATATAAGAGCTATTGTGCCTCCTGATACCCCTGGTATAACATTAGCAGTACCCATAGCAAAACCTTTAAAGAAAGTAGCGATGTTGTTTTTAAGCAGATTCATGTGTGTTTTTATTAGAAATGTGGCTGATAGAAATATATTGAAATACAAAGCACAAAAGTAGCAATAGTTTATTGAAAAACAAGTAAATAAAAATGACTTATTATAGTCTATGGAATAATTTTTTAAACATTACTTCTTGTTATCCAATTCGTTGGTTATGTCGCTTAGGTAGATTTCGAGAGCTTTAACGGATATGTATATTTCCCAAATCGAAGTTCCTAAAGAGAGGATGAGTAAAAATAAAGCTACCCCAAACACATAAGCAGCTATGAGTTGTAACTGTATGTATATCAGTAACATAGTAACAACGCATAAAAATAAACTTACAATACCTTGCACTTGCATCGCTCGTGTGAGGTACAAGCGTTTACGTAAGTTGTTAATTTGTGCCCCCGTAATGGCTGAATGATCTTTGGTGTATTTTTCTTTCAGCGTTCGTACCACTTGGGCATACGACAAAAAACGATTGGTATATGCCAACAGCAATAACGATACTGCAGAAAAAAGCAATGAAGGTGTAGTTAATGTAAGTTCTTCCATATTTACGTTATAGTAGGTTTTACGAAATGAATCCACTTTTACCACACTAGTTGTTTTTGTTAACTGTTGTGGTAGTAGTATTTGCTTACAAAAATACAATTTTTTATTAAACTAGCTCTTTTTCTCTAGCTTTGTATTCTTCTTGGATAGCATCCATGGTATCTTTTACGGTAACAATTGCTGTAGCCAAGTGTGCATTCGTGCCAGCAAATGCGTAACCCATGGTCATATTGCCCTTGTATGCATTAAACAGAGCCAACATAATACAATAAGGGCTTGTTTCTATTTGGCAGGTTTTAATACAATGGAAAGGACAACTTTTCGGCTGTTTTTCGCCATCTTTCACTTTTTGTAAAAAATCGCTAAAGATCGCTCTACCAGGCATTCCCACTGGACTTTTTATTATTTCTACATCCGCTTCGGTAGCATCAATATACGCTTGTTTAAAAATTTCTGAAGCATCACATTCGGTCGTGGTTACAAAACGTGTTCCTAGTTGAACCCCATCAGCACCTAATTGCATGATGTCATACATGTCTGCACCTGTGTAAATACCTCCAGCAGCTATAACAGGAATTTTGCAGTCGTGTGTTGTTTCTATTTCTTTAATTGTAGCTACTACTTCTGGAATAATAGTCTCCAATCTGTAAGCATCGTCAGAAAGTTGAGATTCTTTATAGCCTAAATGTCCCCCTGCTTTTGGACCTTCTACCACCACAGCATCTGGCAAATAGTTGTATGCAGCTTTCCATTTGTCGCAAATTAATTTGGCTGCTTTAGCTGACGAAACGATGGGAACTAATTTTGTGGTGCTATCTTTTTGTAAAAATGAAGGTAAATCGAGGGGTAATCCTGCACCAGAGAAAATGATATCTACTTTTTCGGCTATTGATGTTTTAACCATATCAGCAAAATTGGTCATGGCGACCATGATATTTACACCAATAATTCCTTTTGTTTTTTCTCGTGCTTTTTTTATCTCTTCACGCAATCCTAATATACATGCTTCGGGATAATCTGATGATAAATGTCGGTATAACAATCCTAGTCCTGCAGCAGACATAACGCCTACTCCTCCTTGATTAGCTACTGCTGAGGCTAAGCCTGATAATGAAATACCAACGCCCATACCTCCTTGTATAATTGGAACGGGAATAACTAAGTCTCCAATATGTAAATTCTTCATATAGTATATATAAAATGGTGTGCAAAGATAGTGTTAATTTGCGGTATATTACGCATGCGGATTTAATTGGCGTCTATTCGGCAGAAAAAAGCCACAAATAATTGCACAGATAATTTTTGAACGAAAAAATTAATTTACGTATATGTTTGGTTATGAGTTAGTTTTGTCGTTTTCTTTTGATTGCACAAATTCGCGTACAATTTCAATTAACGCATCGCCAAATTTTGTAACAGTACGTTTGCCAAGGTGAGGAATTTGAAGTAATTCTGCTGGCGACAAGGGTAAATGTTGCACAATACCCAACAGAGCTTTTTGGTGTAAAATGGCATAGGCAGGTAGCTTTCTTTCAGAAGCTTCTTGTAGTCGCCAAGCTCGTAAGTGCTCGTATAGTTGTGCATGTTCAGTTTCTCCACTATTGATGGATACTTTCTGTTTCTCAGATGCTTTGGCAGTACGTTTTTTTGTAGATGTATGTTCAATGGCAGCTTCTAATTTGGCTTTTTGATAGGCACTAACGCTAAACCCATTGTTTTTACAACTGCTTAAACAAGCGGTATGAATTTGTAGAGTTTCACTAAGTTGAGCATGTAAATCGTTTACTTGTTTTTCTGTCTCTTTGTTATCTACATCTACTTTTATCGCAGCAATAAGTGGTGCTACCAATGTGTTGAGTTGAACCAAAAAATAACTTGCTGCCGACTGTATGCGTTCTTGTAATGCTGCATTGTCTTGATAGTCGGGTGTGTTGCGAAACATCGAAAAGAAAACAGAAAGAAAACGACTACTTATTTGTTCAATATCTTGTTGTATGAGCTCAATGGATTGTTTTAGTTGTTCATGAATTGAAGGATACATCCCGATGAGTGGCGATTCTTTAAATAAGTAACTACCACGCACAAGAAGTTTGGTTATGTCAGAAAATTGCACCATTTCTGTTACTAAATAAGAAAAATACGCTCGTTCTAACACCGCTATTTTACTCTCATCTGGAGCATCTGTGGCTGATTGTTGCACAAAATCATGTATTACAGCGTCTTTTATTATGGCTCGATGCGAAATAGGAGAATTAAGTACCATTCCATTTAATGTGCGACAACGACTAAGTGCCACGTATGTTTGTCCGTGAGCAAACGAGGAAGCAATATCTATAATCGCTTTATCAAATGTTAGTCCTTGGCTTTTGTGAATCGTGATTGCCCAAGCCAAGCGAATAGGATATTGCTCAAAAGTGCCTTCTATATCTTCGCTAATCTCATTAGTTTCTTTGTTCAATACGTATTTTGCATTTGTCCATACGGCTTTTTGCAAACTAAATGGTTCGGGGTCATCGTTTGTTTGCACTTCGATAACATGCTCATCGACATGTGTTACCTTGCCTATTTTTCCGTTGTAAAAGCGTTTTGGAAAGCTCACATCGTTTTTGATAAACATAATTTGAGCTCCCTCTTTGATAGTCAACAACTCGTCAGCAGGATAAGCATGTTGCGGGAAATTTCCATTTACTTGTGCTTTATACGAAAATGCAGGACTGCTAATTTTTGCTAAATGTTGGTCGTTGATTGTTTGTGCTTGGTGATTGTGTGTAGTTAAGCGAATATACTCTTCGCCTGCTGGAGGAACAAAATTTGGAATATAGCGTTTGTTTAATTCTTCAAGCGTCGTGGAGGTAGCTTTGTTGTCGCGTATTTGGTTTAATAAATCCAAAAAATGTTTCTCGCTTTGGCGATATACCTGTTTTAGTTCGATGGTAAGATAAGCTGTTTTTTGCAAGGCTTTGCTGTTAAAAAAATAGCTACTGGGGTAATACGCTTCTAGCAATCTTCTTTCTTCTTCTTTTATTACAGGAGATAGTTGGTGCAAATCGCCAATAAGTAACAGTTGTACGCCTCCAAAAGGTACGGTTGTGCGTCTGTATCTTCTCAATATGGCATCTACACTGTCCAACAAATCGGCACGTACCATGCTCACCTCATCTATTACCAATAAATCTAAACTGCGTATGATGTTTATTTTTTCTTTGTTAAATTGGTATTTTGTATCTGTGGCAAATTCTGTACCAGGAATATAGGGAGCAAAAGGTAGTTGAAAAAATGAATGGATAGTAACGCCTCCTGCATTTATTGCCGCAATGCCAGTAGGAGCAAGTACTACCATGCGTTTGGGCGAGGTTGTTTTAAGTTGATGCAAGAAAGTGGTTTTTCCTGTACCCGCTTTACCTGTTAAAAACAAGTGAGTGCCTGTTTGCACTACACATCGCCACGCTAATTCAAGTTCTGTATTTGTTTCCATTCGTATGCAAAAATACGATATATCTTTGGTAAACGAGCCATATTTTATACTGCTTCTGTATTTTTTATTACACAAGTGTGTTGTCATTCGCTAGTATTTTGTATCTTTACACGTAAGAGATAGTTGAACATAGAGGTTTTACGAATAAAGAATGAAGATGGAAAGTACTAGTTTTATGCAACTTGCTATAGATTTAGCGATAGAGAATGTAAAACAGGGCAAAGGCGGACCCTTTGGTGCCGTAGTAGTAAAAGAGGGTAAAATTGTAGGTCAAGCAGCCAATTCTGTTACTTCGACCAACGATCCTACTGCTCATGCCGAAGTAAATGCAATTAGGCAGGCTTGTGCTCATTTAAAAACGTTCGATTTATCAGGCTGTGAGTTGTATGCCAGTTGCGAACCTTGCCCTATGTGTTTGGCTGCCATTTATTGGGCACGTATCGACAAAGTGTATGTGTCGGCTACTAAATACGATGCTGCGGAGGTTGGTTTTGATGATGCTTTTATTTACGAAGAATTTGCCTTGCCCAAAGAAAACAGAAAAGTACTACAAGTACCTCTATTGGTACAAGAAGGCAAAGCTCCATTTAAGGCATGGAAACAGAAAACAGACAAAATTCCGTATTAACAAACCTGGATTATTTCTTGTAGACATAAAAAATAGGCTGACTCAACATAAAATGGGTCAGCCTATTACACTTTTTTTAAGGGTATGGCTTATTTTATAAATACTTTTTCGTATGGTTGCACATCTTCGGTAATCCATGTATTTCCGCCTATTACAGCATTTTCGCCAATGATGATTCTACCCAAAATAGTGGCACTGGCATAAATAATCACATTGTCTTTGATAATGGGATGTCTGTCTATGCCTTTAATTGGGATATTATTTTCATCAACAGGAAAACTTTTAGCCCCCAGCGTTACCCCTTGATAAATACGCACATTGTTTCCAATAATACATGTTTCGCCAATTACCACTCCTGTGCCGTGGTCAATGGCAAATGACTCGCCAATGCGTGCACCAGGGTGAATATCAATACCTGTTTCGGCATGAGCCATTTCGGTAATTATGCGTGGAATGATAGGTGTTTGTAGTTTGTGTAATTCGTGTGCAATTCGGTAATTGGTAATAGCCCTAAGTCCTGGATACGAAATAATGATTTCACCGTAACTTTTAGCAGCTGGATCCATTTTATACATTGCCTCTACGTCTGTACGCAACACTTCTTTTATACGGGGTAATTGTTTTACAAACGAAAGGGTAATCGTAAATGCTTTTTCGCGTTTAGCTTCCAAGTCAATGTCTTCTTCTTTACAATCAAAACACAAACCGGCATATACTTGTTCCCAAAGCATAGTAAATAATTTTTCCACATTTACACCAATATGGTATGGCAAGGTTGTTTTGTTGACACTCGCATTGCCGAAAAAACCTGGAAACAAAATAGAACGTGTTAATTTGATACTATCTTTCATTATTGCCCGTGACGGAAATGGTTCGCCCTCTTTGTTGGGGTGAAACATATTTTCTGTTGGGCATAAGCCTGTTAACTCGTCGATAACAGTCTTAATATCGGAGGCGTAATTCTTGTTTTTCATCAGTTTACGTTCTTATTCTTATTGCAGGGTGTTGTAATATATCGATTCGCTTTTTAGTACTTCGATGGCTTTTTTTACAAAATCGTTTGTTTCGTTTATTATTTCAAAATATTCGTTTGTCGACCAAAGATTGCGTGCAATGATTGCTTTTGCCTGTATTGCTAACAAGTCTTTCGTTTCGTTCCATTCTTCTTCCGTAAACGCGATTTCTTTTGCTAAGGTTTCTTGTTTTATATGGGAGAGAACTTCTTGTGTGTCAAATTTCAATTTAAACGCTTCAAAAGTACTAAATTGTTTTGATAAAAGAGCTCTATTTTTTTCAGCATATACAATACTTATTTTTGTAATGATATGATTGCGTATCAGTTGACGGTGCAAGGTGGTATATTTAGTTGTGTCAGCAGGCACAAAAATATCAGGCATAATGCCACCTCCGCCATATACAGTACGTTGGGTAACAAGGGTTTTGTATGTAAGTGAATCGGCAAATGTAATGCTGTCAGCCGATACAAACTCCCCATGTTTATAGCGATCAAGAATATCTTCCTCGTATTTTTCTTTTCCTTTTTCGTAAGGACGTTGAATGCTGCGTCCAGAAGGGGTGTAGTAACGAGCTACGGTAAGCCTAATTTCCGAACCATCGGGCATAGGTATTGGACGTTGTACCAATCCTTTGCCAAACGTGCGTCTGCCAATCACTACTCCTCTGTCCCAATCTTGCAAAGCTCCTGCTACAATTTCGCTAGCCGAAGCAGAATATTCATCTACTAATACGACTACTTTGCCACTTTCCATAAGTCCATTACGGCGAGTTGTCATTGTTTGTTTGGCATGATTGGCTCCTTCAGTATACACAACTGTACGTTTATTTGAGAGCAGTTCATCTACTATTTCAATCGCACTTTGCAAATAGCCACCTCCATTTCCTTGTAAATCAATGATAAGCGACTCCATGCCTTTCTTTTTCAAATTTTTTATGCCATCTACCACTTCTTGATGGGTGGTGCTGGCAAAACGGTTGACTTTGATATATCCAATTTTATTGTCTACCATATAAAAAGCATCTACACTAAAAATTGGAATACGGTCGCGAATGATAGTAAACGGAATTGATTCGTTGTTTCGCAAAATAGTTACTTTTACTTGTGTTCCTTTGGGACCTTTTAAGCGTTTGGTAATGTCGCTAGTTTTCATTTTTACGCCAGCAATCGTGGTATCGTTAACCAAGATAATTTTATCGCCAGGCAATATACCTAGTTTTTCGGATGGTCCGCCAGTTATTGATTGGATTACTACTAAGGTGTCTTCTACCATATTAAACGATACGCCAATGCCATCAAAACTACCTTGTAGTGCTTCTGTCGATTCTTTTACCTCATCTGCTGATAGGTAACTAGAATGAGGGTCTAGCTCATCAAGCATGCCTTTGATAGCCCATTCGGTTAGTTTACTAGGGTCAACTTTATCTACATAAAAATTGGTAATAGCTCCATACGAAAAGTTGAGTTTTTGCATTTCGAATTGGGCTGATGTTTGTGCAAAAGTGGCAAACCAACCAACAAGAAGGAGTATAGAAAGGATAGGAGTTTTCATACAGTATTTTTTTTCGTAACAACAAAGGTACGCAAAACATTTTATTTAACAGAAATAGAAAAGTAGAGAAATGGTTAAAAAAGTAGAACTAGTACTATTTGTTCTTTATCTTACCGCAATTTTGTAACATTCGTTTCCTATACACACAAGGTAGATACCTGCTTGCGAAACTGGAAATACGCTGTTTTCGCTGCGGGTGTCGTTATACAATGTGTTTCCAACAATGTTGAATATTCTGATGGATGTTTCGTGTTCCAACAAAACAGTAATGTTGCGATTTTGTGCAAATACTACCTTGTTATCGTTTGATATAGAGGGTATTGCTACTGGTTCGCAAGTAGCATTGAATAGCAGATTTTTTATTTCCCACGTGCCAGCCATGCTTGATGTTGCTATGTATTTAAAGGCAAAACGCACGTTTTCTTTCATCCATTGGCTAGAAAGGTTGATGTTGCCAGAGTTTACGTATGTCCAGCTATTTCCCAATGGCATTGTAGGAATACTTAGTTGTGTCCAATTGGCATTTTTTGGATCTCCTTCGGTATAGTTTGTTGAAATCCATAAGGTGTGATTGCTGGCTCGCTCGCTTGCTTCTTGAGCATAGTTAAGGGCATGCTCAAACGACAAGGAGCCCGATTCTTTGTCGGATAAATCAAAAGCAGGCGAAATAAGCCAATCTTCGTTCGGATTATTCGTGCTACTGGCATATCCTGACACGTATGCTCCGTAAATATTTCGCCAATGCCATGTTTGTGTGCCTTCTACAGAATAGGGGATAAAATCACCCAAGCTACTTGCAAAGCTCTCCGAATAATCTATCGCTTGACAGTCAGTTGGATTGTTGCTTGTGAAACGGAACAGTGCACTTATTGGCGTATGATCGGAGGTTGTGTTGCGGTAATTGCTTATCGTATTGGTGGCACTAGTCTCGCGTATGGTGCTATTCGCAACATAATGGCTAGCCAGTTCATTTGTAATAATGATATTGTCAATCACAGGGCTACTGTAATAAGGATCGGTTAAGGAAGAGGTAAGACTTTGGTAATTTTCCGTATCGTCCATAAAGATTTTGTACGGAGAATTGGAGTACGTAGCTGTTTGCGAACCTATTAAATAGTCGTTGAAATCGCCTGTAATTACAATTTTGCTTGTATTATAGTTCGTCCCATCTAGTATCCCTTTTAGCCCTTCGGAAGCTCCAAGCCTTCGGCTATAGCTGGTTTCGTCACTCATGGCTTTGGCATGTATATTGATGATGGAAAACGGAATATTTGTTGAGCCAATAGTCAATACGAAATCATGTATAACAGGATAACGACCATTAGTCCAATTATAGTAGTAACTGTTTTCTTGGCTACTTGCCCCGTTA
>Ga0255340_1001325_pt1 | contig 33386 bp, 51 predicted proteins | sample wastewater_treat_7_FD_192417 | JGI IMG/M metagenome (GOLD analysis project Ga0255340, IMG submission 192417) | Wastewater microbial communities from Lulu Island WWTP, Vancouver, Canada - plant10 | ecosystem: Engineered > WWTP > Wastewater > Unclassified | place: Canada: Vancouver, British... | reverse complement strand
ACTTGTATAAATCCATCTACACCGGTTTTTATAACAATTGAACCAATTATGGACTTTGATCTACATGAATTTTCTAAATGGATTTGTAATATAAAACCTGGTTTTGTCAATATTGGTGCAGACAGTAAAGGACATGGTTTACCCGAACCAACAGCTGAAAAGATTATGAATCTTATTAAAACATTTGAAGATAATAAGATTGAAATAAGGGAGAAACATAATCTAGAAAGAATTATGAAAGTTTAATCGAAAAAAAAGAGATCCAACTTTGGTTTTGTTGGATCTCTTTTTTTTTGTTTGTGGCGGTGAGGACAAGATTCGAACTTGCGGAGCTTTTACACTCACAGGTTTAGCAAACCTGCGCCTTTAGCCACTCGGCCACCTCACCATATTTATTTCAAGACAGGTCCATCAGTTTCAATCAAATAGCAACTATATTTTTTGCAATATTTGAATGGAAGATAACCATATCCTTTATCACCCCAATCTGGACCCCAAGAATTTTTGAATATAAAGAAACCACCTCCCGTTGCTTCATTTGATGGATCTAAATAATAACCGACAATTGCAATTGCATGACCACCTTCTTCTGCACCTTTAATTGGAATTACACCCTTGTTTGGAGATCCCCAATATGGTGTAGTTTCTGCAGCAAAGACAATAGGTTTGTTTTGATCTAAAGCTTTAATTGCCTGGTCAACTGCTTGAATCTCAGTATATGCTTTTAATCCAGCAACACCATTCTTTTTATATCCTTTTACAGTAGCCTTATCAGAATTATATGGCCAATCTTTTTCAGGAATAATAAGATTACTTACAGCAGCTTGAGTAGCAACATAAGTATCATATTCCTGATACAGACTCCATAAATATCTTTCACTGAGGTCAAGTTTTACACCTTTTTGATTTGCATAGTTTTCAATTACAGCAACATTTGCAAATGCTGTGCAGTATCCAAATTCTCCTTGGTTCTTAATAGGACTATCAAATTTTCTAAGGTCAACAAATTTTGGTGGTTGCTCCGCTGAAGGAACAGGATTATCAACTATTGATCTCTGTTCATTTGCTTTCTTGAATTGTTGTTTTGCTATAATTGGTTTTGGTTTTACTTTCACTCTTGGATCTCTAACAGCCCACGGTGATGCTTTTCCTTCAACAATTTTTTGTACAGACTCAGCAGCTTTATCAGGTGTCATAAATGCATCACCAACAGAAACCGGAGTCATAAAACAAATAATTAAAAACGCTAGAAATAGTTTTTTCATATTAGTTTTCCCCTAAATTCAATGTCCAATACCTAGTTCCATTCAGGTCATCAAAATGAATTTTTTTGTATCCAGCGATTGCTAGTTCTTCTTTTAGTCTATTACCAAAAAAGTCTTTAGCTTTTTTTTCACTCATATCAATTGATGCTACAATCATATTTTCGCATTTTTTATCTTCACATTTTACTTCTGCTTTCTTATATACTACAACTGTTCCTTTCAATGAGTTATAATATCTTTTAACTTCTTTATCGACAAATTTACATACATCCATTCTTTCTTTTGGTGTTAACTCTCTCGGTTTATTATCAGTAGCTAATGATGTTGTTACAAATAAAAATGAAATTAAAATAGCGTATAATATTTTTTTCATTTACCTCCTTGGCGGAGAGAGTAGGATTCGAACCCACGGATCTTTCGATCAGCGGTTTTCAAGACCGCCTCCTTAAGCCACTCGGACATCTCTCCATTAAATATGTTTTATTATTTTATATACAAGCATTGAGAATAAACTCAATACACCAGCCCTTATTGAATTTAAAAGAATATGATGATCAACTAAAGATGATGTCATCATCATAAAAAATGCTATTAAAAAAGTAACTATTCCCACAAGAAATATCATGACAATTCCCTATATTTTCCAATGTATTTTTTTAGTTTTGATAATAATGATTTTCTCTCAACCTTTTTAATTTGAATTTTTGGTTGAAATGTAAATTGAAAAACGTATACCTGACTACATGGATCTATTCCTTCAAATGGAACAGTTGCATAAAATTGATATGGTACAACTTCAGCATACTTTTCAAGATCAAGATAAGCAAGACTTCCAGATGTTACATTAAACATAAACCAACTTGACATTTCCGTTACCATATTAGCTAGAAGCTCATTTTTCATAATATCTGACTTAGTAATTGTTACTTGTAATAATTTATATTTATTATTATTTTTAATTACAGAAACTTCATTACAATTATTAACAATAAACATTTGTAGATCTTCAGATATATTAATCATGTATGTCCCCCATAATACATATTGAATCTAAATTTCTATCATATTCTCCATCATCTAAACCATAACCAACAACAAAGTGATCCTCGTTTAATGTAAAACCAACATAATCCGCTTTAACATTTATTTTTCTTCTTGAGTATTTATCAATTAAAGTACATATCTTTATTGTTTTTGGTTTTTTTATTTTATATAGATAATCAATAACAGTAGATAGTGTAAATCCTGTATCAATAATATCTTCTACTAAGATGACATTTTTATAAGACCAATCTAAATCACCAAGATATTTTATTTTTAATTGACCGCTAGATTCAGTTCCATGATAACTACTTACAGTTAGAAAATCGACTCTTAGAGGTAGGATTATTTCTCTGATTAGATCTGACGAAAACATAACAGCTCCTTTCAAAATTGGAGCTATCACAATATCATTTCCATAAAAATCTTCTGAAATTTTCTTTCCTATTTCTTTAACCCGGTTTGAAATTTCCTCTTTTGAATATAGTATTTTCATATCACCACTTCTTTTTAGTCATCCAAAAAATATGTCCTTCTACTGTAAATGAATCATAGTTCGGTGGACCTTTTATTCTTTCTAACCAATCCAATGAACCAAATCCATTACACTCATTACATATGATTAAAAATAGTGTGTTGTTTCCTAAATCTAAAACTCCAGCTCCTCCACATTTTTTACATACTTCAAATCCTTCATGTAGAGTTGCCGAAAAAGTTTTCTCACAAAAAAGACATACAAATCTATATTTTCTTTGATTTATTTTTTTCTTTTTTCTTAGTCCTGCTGATCTATTACAATTGGGGCATTTAACTATATAATCTGTCCTATCAGTAATATCCATAATTAGTTCCTAATGGTCGGTGTGACAGGATTCGAACCTGTGACTTTCTGACCCCAAATCAGACACGCTACCATCTGCGCCACACACCGACACATAGATTATTCAAATAATGGACCTGTGCATTTACTCTCTGTACAGAACGTATGTCTATAATTTTTATAGTCGTCTTCAATCTCTTTGAATTCCCAGAAGAATGGATTGTGACTGACAAAACCATTTTTATCAATCCAACACTTGTATGTCCAACCACCAATGGACGGGTTCAATCCTAACCTCTTCAGATAGTTAGTTGTTCCTTCAAATGCTCCAGATTGGAATCCTGTGATATCACCAAACCTTCCATAGAAACTTGTATGAAGATGACCAGCTGCAACAAATTTAATTGATGGTTTTTCTTTTGTTCCATTTGATATTTGTTTCAGTTCTTGTTGTGCAATTTGTTCCATTCCTTTTTGTAATCTGTATGAAAGGGCATATGGGATTCCTCCCTTTGGATGCCACATTCTCAAGTGAACATTTTGCATAATTTCAATGTCTGCCATGTCAAAACCACACGCTACAATATCATCTCGTTGTGCTGCAATTGCATTGATGATATTATGTCCACCATTTTTCATAAATGCATAGTCATGATTTCCACCCATGATGAACCATGTAAATCCTGATGGAAGATTTGCTAAAACAGATTCAGCTTGTTCTTCTGCTGAGTGTGCATATAAATCATATTCCTGACCAGGATAAACCCTTAGTCCAGCAACAACATCACCAGGAACGAATATATATTTTATTCCTAGTTGTCTGCATGTTTCTGCAAATTCATTGAGTGCTGTAATCTGAACTGATTTAGAACCAAAATGTAGATCTGATGCAATACCAAAATCTATTTCTTTTGATTCTAATCTTTTGACGGGTTCTGGTTCAAAGATGTGATCACTACTGAGGAATACTCGATGACTATCAGTTGAAATTTCATATCCAAGATTTCTGAAGTGATTAATATATTTTCTCTGAAGCTCTAAAGGGGTACAATTAAATGTGTTACATAAATAAGATAAATCGACAATTTTGTTTTTGGTCAAAATTTCTAAAAATACATCTCTATCTCTTTCTCCATTTCCAGATTCAACTTGTTCAATTCCATTTTTCTTTTTCAAGTTATAAAGAAATTTATAAAATTGTCTATCGGTTCCTTCATATCCCTTGTCACGACAAAGTCCATAAATAACTCTAGTTCTAGTTCCGTTTCTTACCTCCTTTAAAATAAATTCTTCGAGATATGCATACTTAGACTCTTTAGCCATTATATCGTAACCTCCAGACTAGAATGTATTTTATATATGTTCTATGAGAAGAAATAGTTTCCTTGATTGTTTTTTTAGATCTAGGAAGGGTTACAAACATTGACATGAAGATTGTATCGAAGAAATGAAGATATTATTTCAATCCTTTTGACTCAATAATCGAAGTTTTCATAGCTTCATTTACAGCTTGTCTAAATTCTTTATGATCTTTAGACATATCTAATTCTACAGTTTTCCATTCATTAAGTTCAGAATTATAAACTTGTTTTTGAAATGTATATTCTCCATCAAGAATTGTAATAATTAGTCTAGTATTGTTCATAAAATTACTCCATATATTAACCTAAAAATCTAAAAGGTGCATATCCACCCCACGCTAAAACATTTGCATCATTGTCTGGGTCTGGAACATAAATTTCAAAGAAAGGTGTTCCCTTAGCATTTAAATCCCATATAGAACTATATACAGCATTTTCTTTAAATGCATATACTCCGCCAGCATATGGGAATATATACTCGGGATCACTTGAGTAGAATGGTTGATCAATATTAGAACCATCAAAATTATTTTGAATTCCACCAACTAATTCCCATGTTGTTCCGCCATCAATAGATCTATAATAATACCATCCAGCTTCTGTGTATGTATCTGTTCCTACATCGTATGCATATGCATCTTCATATACACCCATCCAAATAACTTGTCCATTTGTTCCTGCAACTATATCCATAGTACACTTTCCTTCTTGATCCATTCCTTCATCAGTATTTGTAACAACTACTGGAGCACTCCATGTTACACCAGCATCTGTAGATTTCATAAAGACTGTTTTTGCATACCCGTCAGTTGCATATTCTATTCTAGCCATCATATAAATTGTGTTTGCATCAATCCATTTAATTGTTGGCATCCACCAATTACAATTAGTTCCATACAAATATCCTGGAGCAGCTACAATATTTTCTGTCCAGTTGGAACCACCATCAGTACTCTTAAATGTTAATATTCCATATTGACCAATAGTTACATCTTCATATTGTTGTGCTATAATAATATGATTTGAATCGTATCCAGAAACACTTGTATATAGGGTGTAATATCTATCAGATGTAGCATTTGGAGCAAAACTTGTAACAGTCCAATTGCTTCCAGAATCTACTGATTTATACATCCTCATATCATTTATACCACTATCATTTGGACCTATTCCAAATAAATACCAAGTAGTTGCACTAGCTGCATATGCTTCCATTCCGTGTGCATAATCAATTCCTGTTGGGTTTGGATCTCCGACTATTGAAGGAAGTTGAGTCCAGTTGAATGTTAATCCACCATCAGTAGAATAAAATGCATATGGTGTGGTATCATCATAAGAAGATCTTACATATTTATATATTCCACCAAAGAATGTATTTTCACTAATAGGAAGAATAGACGGATACAGAAGGTCATTAGTTCCTTGGCTATCTATATCTGCATTATTTATATACAATAGTTGAGTATTTTCCCACAAGACAGTATAATTACTAAAAGATGGATCACTATAATTATAGTCAATTGTTCCTCTACTAAACACCATGACATCTGTAAGATCTCTTGTAGCTGTTGGATTTGTATAATGACTAACAGTTGCTACAGTATACATGATATTATTAAATCCTGATAACGCACCATACAAACTTAGTTGATCTGTCATAGGTGTTGCTGGGGATGGAGTTTGAAACATACTTGATTGTGCAGGGTAAACTCCATAAATAAGACCATAGTGCATTGTACCTTCTTCCAAAGGTGGTTCTGGTTCTGGTTCTCCACCACCACTCTCTATTACTTCAATATAACATATATCATTATTGAATGGTGAGTCAAATAACCACCCAACATCGAAGTTTACAAAACCACCAGATTGAAATGCATATTGTATATCACCAGTACTATCAACTTCATACGATGAAAAAACAAGTTCCTCAACATTTGTTGCATCTTCACCATATCTATGAATATTATAATATTCGTGGAATTCTTCAATAACTTCCGGTATATATTCTTGTTCAAAGTCACAAGAAGCACCAATATCAAACCATGAACCACAATCCATCAATTCTCTTGAATAATATCTCCTATATACAGTATCAATTGGCCAGTCTAAAAATTCTTGAGTTTCATCATAAGTGATAACCAATTCTCCAAGAGAATCTATCTTCAAATATGCAGTTTGATAAAATTGAATTTCCGATGGAGGCATACTATAAACTGGGGTTGCAACACCAGACAATATTTCTGGTTCATCATAATACTCTACAAATAACTTTTTCACAATATTATACATTCCATCATAACCATAATCTTCCAAATAAACATTTGCAACTCTATAAGAACCAACTGGTGGATCACTATAAATTTGTGTTGCTGTTGAATCAGATGCAACCTCAATATCTATCATTACATCACCAGTTGTAGAATCAACATAAATATTATAGATTCTTTGTTCATTTGGAGGAATTGGATCTGATTGAACAGCAATACCTTCTGGGAAGAATCCTTCAAGATAACCACCATGACTATCTGCTGTATCAAAGTCTATAATAGTTTCCTGAATTCTATCAATGTTTGGAGCATCACCAATTACTATTGATTCTGTTAGTTTATCATTGAAAACATATGATGTTGTAATGAGAACAAATCGTGCTCTATATGGTTTGAAGAAGTTGATAATATCTTTTACATACTCAAGAGATCCTAAACCCAAAACAAGAGATGATAAATTTGGAATAACTGAACTTATATAAGTTGAAACATAATCACTCAAGTCTTTCATTAACAAAGATAAAATTTCAAATCCTCTACCAAATCCAAAGAACGAATCAATAGTTGTTTTAAGATCTGGATTTATAGTCTGTAATATAGTCCCTGCGGTTGAAGAATCTGTTAGAAAATAAGTTGATTTATCTCTGGTAAATAATGCATAAAATTCTTCGATTTTATCAATTCTTTCATCTTCTGTTGCTGTTCGTATAGTTGGTCTATATGTATTGTAATAATTCCATTGATCAATAATATCATCTACTGTAGTGTATGCACCATCATAACAGAAATGTCTATCACCAGAAGATCCTGTTGTTCTTCCATAGTACTCATTGAATGTATAAACACATGCTATATACAATTCAAGAAATGATACTATAAATGCTGTATCAGTTAGTTTGATTATTCTATTTAAATCACCTGTAGCTAAATACTCAGCATAGTCATCACTTACTATTCGAACTATAATTGCCATTCCAAGATTTGCATTTTGAAGATAAATACCAGGAACGATACCAAAGTATGGTGTTCTTGATGGAAGTGCAATTTTATTATTTTCTACTAAAGTTTCAACCTCTTCTTCAGATAGCATCCAATGTGGATCATTTTCTGTCATTGGTTCAAAATCAACATCTGGAATTGATAAATATGAAGCACCAGAAACCTTTGGTATACAATATTCTCCAGCAAATACTATCCTTCCAGCATTATTTTTTTGTAACCAATATTCTACAATATCAATATCTGTAAATGTAAAGTAACTAAGAGCTTTAATAATTGAATCTGGCGTTCCCTTAATTTTATATAAGTTTACTAAATCATAAAACATATTTATTTTATTATTTCTAGATAACTCATCTAATGGTCCGTTGAAACCAAAACTTCTAATCAACTCATCTATATGGGCATCTGGTAAGGAAAAAACATCACTTACCTTTTTCTGTGTTCCAACTATCGTTTTGTGTGAAGCATACCAGTCTGCAAGAAATCCTCTCAAGCGAAGATAATCAGGAGACATATGTGCATTTTGATCTATAATGTTTTGAAAATATGTTGTAGAAACAGCTTGCTCAGATTTAGATAGGATCTGTATTACTTCATCTAGATCTTCAACTGTATTTCCTTTTAAGAAATTTAAGATTTTGAAAAAGTCATTGACTGAGAACAATGTTTATTCTCCTATTCTAACTCGACGTTTAAAGCCGACGCATGATTAAATACTGCTTCTGAAACGTATGCTTCATAACAACATTCCAAAATAAAAGACGGATCTGAGATTAATGTTGTACTATCATATAAACTATAATTATTATTTATCATTAAATCTAAATATATGTAAATAAGCTTTGATAAATTTGTAGATAAAGATGAAAAATCTATAATATTAAATGATGTACTATCTCCAAATAATCTATATAACAAAAGTTCATCCAGTAACATCAAGTCATCTGAAGAAAGAGCAAATAGATTTGTAGAATCTACATTATTGCTTGATATATAGTATTGTCCAGAAGTTGGATAAACACTCAACCTAGTTTGAACATAAAGCGGCCATGTTTCTCTAGTAACTAATTCATATTTATACCAATATTCATCTTCATCCCATGTATTATCAAATAATAATCTAATAAAAGATTTGTTGCTATTCAGATATTCTATTTTCAATGGTGCAGGAATTGGAAACATTCTTTTATTCATTGTACTATTAACTACAAAACTATGAAAGTAATATTGTAGTTCAGGAATCAACTTTGTTGATGCTAGAGTCATCTGTTCCATTCCCATTTATTTTAGTTAAATTATTAGCTGAAAGCATATCTAACATATGAATGAAAAAAGTCTCAGGAGAAAGTTTATTAAAAGAAAAATTAACACTTCGTGCATCAGTAGACCATTTACCAGAATGATATCTGACACACTCTTCTAATAAACTTACATCTTGTTCATTAAATAGTTTCAAAAATAATTCTTTATTTTGAACGATTGTGTCACCGATAACTTTATCATGCTTTGTATATGTACTTCTTGAGTACTCTGGATTTTTTAATCCATATTTAAAAGCATCATGTAATACAACAGCTAAAAATAATAAATCAGCTTTCTTAGACTTTGGTTCACAATCAAAAATTCTCATTAGTTTAGAACATAGATATGTCATTTCATATACATGTTCTGCAATCGTAGCAACATGACCATCGTCCTTTTTATGATACTTTAATGTAGCTGACGAATTACGATTCCATATTGGAGGAATCTTTTCTTTTAAAGCTCTCCAGAATCTAAAAGCGTTTTCAGACATTTCTTCTTGTAAAATATTGTCAATCATTTCCTCGTAATTCTGAGTCATGTGATTTCCTTTCTATTATTTTATATCTTTTTTATAGCATTTATACGAGATATGGATTTTCTTAAAGTTCTAATTTGTTTCAAGTTTTGTTTTATCACTTCTTTTACTTGTGGTGTTTGTTTCATAGATCTCAATTTTGCAAGGGCAGCCTGCCTTCTTCTCACTACATCTATCAAAGTTTTTAGTTCTTTGACTGCTGCAGGACCAAATTTTTTAACTAAAACTTGTTCATGAATGTATTGTAAATACTCATCCAATATCTTCATTTTTATGTTTCCTTCTATTATATATCTTTTTAGATTCTTTTATTCTGGATGGTCTAATAGGAATAGGCACTCTAACCTTTACTTTTTTAATCTTCCTCTTCTTCATCTGATCTACACTCTACTACATATTTACATGGTCCATTCGATTTTATTTCTTCAATTCCTGGAGGGCAATTTAGTCTTTTATTAATAAGAGATCCATCCTTATCGAAGAAATAAATATCTATATTAAATTTCATACCAACAGTATGAAATGATAATTCTTCTTCATTTGGAAATACAAATAAAAATCTAAGATTTTTTGAAGGTTTCTCTTTTTCAAATCTAAGAAGTCCAGTTGATCTATCCTTTTCCTTTGAAAAAATGATCATTGGTTTTCCGAAAGTCATCTTTCTCAAATCACTGGCATCCTGTTCAAGAGATTCTAAATACATATTTAGAATATTAGTCATTCTTAAATCAACTCCCTATATTTTTCTATCTTCATAGATAATTTCTCAATTTCTTTCGCTATTCTAAGTTTACATCTTACTGGATCTCTAGTATTTCTACACTCGTGATTTATTGATTGTTTTAAGTATATTATTCTCTGTTCTAGAGCTTTTATCCTTGCTCTTCTATAACACAAAATTTTATCAGTCCCGTGATATACTTTACACTGGAGTTGATAAGATTTTATATATTTTTTATATAACTGATACGAAGAAATTAGTATAGTAGAAATAGCAACTGTAGCAACTGTTAATTTAATACCTCTTCTTGCTTGAATTAGTTTTAATCGAGATACAAGAGATCCCATCCTTTCAACAAATTTTTCTTGTAGCTCGATTAACTCTTCTTCAAAACTTTCAAGAACCTGTTTTGCAAATGTATGACCCACGGTTTCAGCATGTTCAGAGTACTTAACTCTCGCATCAGCTATTTTTTGTTTAAGTTCTTCTCTTTTCTTTTTATACTCAAGTCTTGTCTTTGCAATAGCTTTTTTAATATCATCCTCTTCTTTAGATTCATGTAAGAATTCTAAATATTTATCAGACATTATTTATCCTCTTTAACTAAAAATGCATACCAATGAAATTTGTTAGTCTTACTCATATTCTTTTCTTTAAATCCAGGATAATGTTTTGTAATTAAATTATTAACAATTTCTCGTTCGTGTGGTTCTATGTTTGATCTGTGTTCTGAAGCAACCAAAAATGCTGTATTTGCTTTACACATTCCACATCTAGAACCATAGAATCCCTGCTCTTCCCAATCCTTTTGTTTAGGATTACATAGTGCACATTTACTCGACATATATAATTCCTTTCTTTAGAATAATAATGCTCCAATAGCAACACCAATCAATGTAAATATACCATTCTGAACAATAGTTGAAGTTAATGTTGGTTTAGCATCCTTAACTTTTTGTTCGCACAATTTATCTTTATCTTCCATTAACTTTTTATAATCATCAAGAGTCTTTTTCGTTATCTCAATTTGATCTCTTTGAAGAGCATTTATTTGCTTATACAACTCAATCTGCTTTTCTAATTGTTCATTTTGCTTCTCTAATATGTCAACCTGCTTCTGCATAATTTTATATTTTTCTAAATCAACTACAATCTGTGCCGCAACTTTTTCATCAAAACAAACATCAGCAGAATAAGCTACTGAACTACTTAGTAGTATAGCCCATATCATTAAAGCGACGCTTAGTTTCTTGAACATCTTTTGGTTTCTCCACATTTGAATATGCCTTTTTAAGATTTAAATAAGTCTTTTTTAAATTGGCATATTCTTTCTCTGATTGTGATAGTTGCTCATTTAAAGATCCTATTTGAGCATCTTTTTCCGCAATTTGATCTTTATAATTTTTTTCAATTTCAACTTCTCTGTCCTTTATGATTTGATCCACAACACTCTGTCGTGGAAATGAGTTCGCAGCCCAAGCGACGATTGATAAAACTAAAAATCCTACAATGATAAAAGTTAGAATCTTCACTATTGGAATAGCCCAAATTTTCTTAAAGAATTCCATTACCAAAATCTCCATGAGTAGTGATCTTTTCCCAATCTATACTTATCACCACGACTATATACTTTTTTGGAGTAATCATAATTTACTTCGCATAAATCAAGAACACCCCATTTCATTTGAATCTTTCTTCTTTGACATTCATTTTTCATAAGATCCCAATCAAGAACACCAGCTCTCTGATACTCTTTATATAATAGAGTTCTTCCCCCATTATATATTTGATATGAAATCCAAAGTTCTTTTGGATTTGTCCAATTTTCTTTCTTTTGAATTGACGCCATATAAAATGCTTGAGCGTCAATTGAATCTGCAGCTTTATATGGATTTAAATCTGGTCTTCCCATTTCTTTTTTAATTTGTTTCCATGTTGCTGGCATAAATTGTGTAAGTCCCATACCAGCATCAAAAGCTGTAACATTTGCTCTACACGCTGATTCTTGCTCTATTTGCCCTAGTCCATACCACCATGGAAAATTTCCATCAAAATTTCGTATATGTGAATTTCTAACATCTGTAGTGAATTCCCTACATCTGTCAAGAGCATATACATTACTAGTAAAAAAAATAACTAAAAAACTAATTATCAGAAACTTTAGTAGTTTTCCCATCTACTATAATCTCCACGGTCTTTTTTCCAATCCAAAGACCAAATGACGTTGCGAAAAACCATGTCATGAATGTTTGCTGTGCTTGAATTCCTGCTCTAACTGGTTCATAAAAAATACCAATTACTATCAAAACTAAATAAACAAATGTAATTAAACTATTAATAAATGATCCCCTAATAGAACCATCTGTATTTATAATTAATCCTTTTAACATTAACCACCTCTAGTAACTGCGAAAATAATTGATGCATACCAGACAATAATCATCAACTTCCTCATATTATCTGTTTCTGTACTAAATGAAATATATGACCAATATAGTTTTCTGGTAATATGTGCTACAAGAATACCAGCAGATACAAACAAAATCTTAGCTAAAAATAGAGTTACAACTCCAGATTCAGGAGGAGGAAGAAAATTAATAGCAGTAATAATACCAGCAAGTACAAGAATATCAAATGATGTTCTCTTTAAATTGAACCAAAAGTTTTTGAAATACTCTTTCATATTATCCTCCCACTTCTACTATATACTTTATTATTTGTTCTATTTTAAATCTCAAACTTGTTTCTAATTTGTCTTATCCTAGATTCAACACTATTAAAATGACACATAGATAAATTTTCTTTTACAATATTAGAAAAATCTCCGTTTATAATAACCTTTTTCTCGTTTTCTGTTAATAATGTTTCATCTATTTTAGATGTATAAAATGTTGGGAGTAATAGATTAATCTTATTAACAACAAACATTGAAAGAAGAACAGATAATAAATCGTCTAAATTATGGTGTAAGGATGCTTTAATTAACAGTTTCTTATTTTTTAACATTTCGTTACATCTATCAACAATCATATTGTGTATTGAAACAGACTCTAGTAAATCAGATCTAACAATAAAATGCTGAAATATTACATACATCATTCCTATTTCATATGGACTACTACCAGAGTACTTAAACTTAATTGGATTATCGTCAGTGTTGTAACATAATGATAAGCATTTATTATGAATATAATTCAACTCGTTATTTTTTAGAGTTAAAACATGGTTAAACATTACATAAAAAGAAAATAACATAACTTCAAATATAACTTTATGACAAATAATGTTTCTTATATAATCTGAGTTGGAAAACAAGTTGCAAATCTTATTTTTTATTTCCATTATATAGTTAAAAAACGAATCAAATTCAGATACACCAACAAATTCAGAAGAAGTAAGGATGTTTCTTCTTATTAGTAGAGATTTATATTGTAAATATTTTACATAAATCCTTTCAGAAAATATAGTTTCACTATTCTTATCAACAATTTCTATAAAGTTACCAACCAACTCAAAATAAAAGTCGTCTGGATTTCCAACTAGAGATGATTCAGCCTCATATAAAATAAAAAGTTTGTTTTCAATATCTTGCTCATCGTTTAGAAATTTTATAATATCATCTTTTGAAAAAGATGAAAAATCTGTCATGATTATAGAATATAGCTTTTTATCCAATCCAGATAAATTAGATTTCAACCAAAAGTCTGCAGGATTTAGAATACTTCCATCAACATATACATTATTAAACAAAACAAGATCATCTATTTCCGCCAATTTATCTTCTATTGGTTTAATTATACTAAGATATTCTTTATTATCTTTAATATTATTATATATCCTTTCAGGTAACCAGAGAAACATTTTTTAATTACCTCCTGATATTCATAATTGTAGATTGAAAATCATTCCGTTTTCTAAAGTCATGACAATATTCTGAAATAGCAGATAAAATAGATATTGACGAAAAATATATCTTATTTTTTTGATCTTCTGTTAAATGAGACATTATAAAATCAAATGCATCATATATCGCACTAATTAGTTTACAGTGTTCACTATTTGGAATATCATATTTCCCATGTTGTTCATATCTATATATTAAACAACCTCCTTTACAAAAACCTGCTACTCTACAACTTTTACACATTTCGTTATTTAAATAATTTGTTTCAAGATTTGTATAATATTCTGCAATATCTTTATCATAAATACCTTCTTTAACTATAAATGAGTTTGTGTGATAAGATATCGAACACAAACTTATATTACCAGCACCATCTATAAATAAGTTTTGACCAATTCCACAACCACTAAACAATTGTTCACCAAGAACTTTATTTCTATAGCTTAAAAAAAATGTTGCTATAAGTTTTGGAATATAAAAATCTTGCCTGCCACTAAAAATATCTAGTAATATAGATTTTAGGTATTCTAAAACTCCATATAAAACATTATCATAATTAACATTTAGTGGTGTTTTATCCAGACCAAACGAGTACATTATTTTATAATCGTTATAAATTTTATGTAAAGTAACTAAATCATTTTCTAACTTTTTTTCTCTTCCAGTGATTATTTTCTGAAATACAATATTCTTATTATACTTAGACAAATCTTTCAAAGAAAGATTGCTTGATTTAAACATATCAAATGGTTTTCCATTATGAAGAACTCTTTCAGAGTTGTCAACATCATAAGATATTACAATATCAAATAACGGATATTTATCATGTAATCTCAATAATCTATCCTGGTTCACAGAAAACGATGTAATCACACCAAAAGTTATATTCTTCATACTAGGATGGTTATAAAACTTTTCAATTATTCTTTCTATTATATCAACTTTTAATAATGGTTCTCCACCAAAAAAACCAATAAGTTTTACAAACTTTCTTTTAGGTTCCATGCATAGTTTTTCAATAATATATTCAACCTGTTCATAAGATAACCCATTAGGGTTTGATTGATCTACATAGCAATATTTGCATTTTAGTGGACAATTAAACGTAGTATTTAAAAAAATTTCAAATTGCTTTCTACTATATGGAGCTATCTTAGATAATATATTGATAGATTTTTCAAATGGTGTCACATTAATTTCCCCATGTTCTAAATTTTTTAGATTCGTTGTATTTACCAAGTTCGTATAATGATCTCCATGAAATAAAGTTTAAAATTCTCTTATTTATAATATCAAAAGATTTTTTATCTAAGTTTGAAATAAAATCGCTTACTGTATTATACCATAGTTCAGAAATTAAGCAAGTTGTTTCTAAAACTTTTTTATTCCAATCTTCACCAAAAGCAAGTAACCGTTCATATCTACAACCACCATCACAAATACTATAAAATTTACATTCCTTACACTTTTGCACCAATGACAATTTTTTTAGTTTTTCTATTATTTCCCATCTAAAATTCTCACTATCTATATGACCAAAAGAAAAATTATCATCGTATTGAGATAACATAGTACATGGGTATAAATAACCATTTGGTCTTAAAACAATATAGTTACCAACATCACAGGAACCACCACGCTTTCCAGACACTATTGCAGAAATTTTTGATAATATAAATTGTGGAATAAATACATTTAAACCAAAATTTTCAAGATCGGATGAAATATTTTTTAAAACAAGCTCTAACTCACTTTTAAGTTTTTCTATAAAAAAAGAAGGAAATACTACTTGATGAACAATTGTCATATCACCAGTAAACCACGGAAAATCTTTTTTAATGTTTCTAAATGTTAAATAAATTTTAAATAAATCAGATACATTTTGTTCATTTATTACAGATCTTATTTGAATTGGAATAGACTTTTCTAAACTATCATATACAGATTTCAATACAAAATTTCCAACTTCAAATCCATTTCTTAAAGTTCTATTTGTATTATTTAATCCATCCCAAGAAACTTGCAGATCAAATATATCTTTATTTCTTATATAAATTTCATCTATAAATTTATTCCAATTTAATACTCCAGAAGTGACAACCTGAAATGTAAATTTATCTTTAAATTCATTAACGATATCATTAATTAATTCAAGTTTTAGTAATGGTTCTCCACCAAAAAATATAATTTTTGGTTTTGTGTTTTTATCAAATAAAGATGATAATTTTTCTACATACTCAAATCTTAACTGTGTATCATCTTTTCTATTTTTAATATAACAATATACACAATCTAGTGGACATTGTTCTGTTAACATTACATAAACGGTATTTATATACTTTGGAAATCTTTCAACCATGATCTTACCATTTCATAGTTATTCGACAATGTTAAGTTTTTGTTATCTAAATAACACTCTCCAAATGGTAATTTTACAGAATCTACTGAGGATAATCTATTTTCGTAAGTTTTAGTTTCATGTTCAATTTCATTCCAAAAATATTTTTCATCTAATTTATTTATATCCAATAGTTTTATGTATCTATCGTATATATCTTTCTCTATTGTTAATAGTTCACATAAATTTGAAAATCTTTTCATCATATGACCATTATGAACATAGCAAGAAGCTGGACATTCAAAACAGTGAAAATTATTACACTCATTATAATTACACAACGGTTTTTCAGAATATTGATTAAGAAATGAAGCAATAACATCCCTTTTCAAAAATCCATCTTTTACGTTTCCAATACACATTGCTCTATGGTCACCAAAATATACACAGGGATAAATATCTCCAAACTGGTCAATATGTAGGACTCTTCCTAGTTTATGACATTTTGTAGATTTAATAATATCAAGCTGTTTCATATTTTTTTTAGAATAAATCATTTGCCAATTATAGTATGTAAATCTAGTTTCTATATTTTTATAACAAGAAACAAATAGTGACGCAATTTTTTCTATATTTTCTCTAAACGAAGAAACAAAATTTCTATCGTTGTAATTAGCTTCATGAATATAGTAAAAACCAATATTTTTTATACCATTATCAATTGCAAACTTGAAACTATCATACAAATATTTTATGGTAAACGGTGTTATTGCATGAGAAATATAAATATATTTATTATATTTTGAGGAACCAATTTTTTTAATAACATTATTGAAAAATAAGTCAGAAAACTTACTATTTTTAGATTGTCTAGATTTTGACTCACTATATATTCCATCCCAAGATATTGCTGTTCTTTTAGATTCTAAAATTTTTTTATTTATCCAATCCAGAATAATATCTATATTTGTTCCGTTTGAAACAACTGCATATCTAAACTTAATATCTATTTCTCTTTCTAAACGAGTAAACCATTTAACTGCTTCAATATACCTTTCTGGATATAATGTTACTTCCCCTCCAGTTAAAGTTACTTCAACTTCACTATCTAGATTCAATTTCTTCAAAAAAGAAATAAGATTTGAAAAATTTGAAAAATTGGTAAATGTATTTTTATCTATATTACTTTGATGACAATACTTGCAGTTCGAGTTACAAAAACTATTTAGTTTAATACTAATTCTATTGATAACAGAGAACATTAATGTACTCCACACTTTTGGTCGTGACATTGCCAAATATTACATCCTTGGCATGAAACTTGACACCCAACTTGACAAGCAACTTGGCAGCTTCTAGCACAATAGTCATTAGAATCCCACCAACTATCTTTACTATTTAAAAGAGAAATAATATTATTCAAAACATTATATACAGTCTGCATATGAGATTCCTGAGACAACGAAGGGTTTTCTGATAATGGTGTGGGAATTGTTGCCCAACCAGAAGGTGGAATCCAAGAATCTAGTCTTTGACCAAGACTTTTTACGTCTCCAGCAAAACTATTACAATCAGATTGTAGTATCACATCTCCTTGTTGTTTTGGAGTTCTAATCGGTGTTATAATTTGTTGACCAGAAGTTGGATATTTATATAGTCTTGTTGGCCAACTTGGGGGATTGTCCCAAATATTAACAACTCCCTGAAAATTCCTTTCTTGCATTACAGTATTTTCATCATCTGATGGCGTATAATTTAATCTATTTAAATCTTGTTTATCCGCTTTGTCATTCTTGTTTGGAGGACTTTTAGGCATGTTATAAATCTCCAGTTATTCTGTTTTTTATCTTTTCTTTTTCCCCATTAAATACTTGAAGAAAATAGTTTCTAAACGATTCTATTATAAGTGACTCATTTGAAATTAATAACTCATACAAATTGAAAATCTTAATTTGATAAGAAATATCATTTGGTTCGAGTTCTATTATTTTATTAACTTCATTCATAATTTCAATATTAACTTTTAAGGTATTTATTTTTCTGTTTCTTATATTATTAGTTTGTAGTATTTTATTATGGTATTTAGAAACAGTTTCTTTGCATATTCTAACAAAATCACACCAGCTATCAGTTGGTTTATTTATAGAACCACAAACCTCAAAATTTTCAGATGGACATCCACCTCTACAAATATAACTTGCATTACAGCTACTGCAGTTATATATTGAATTATCGTTCTTTTCCCATTGGTGTGATTTAACCTGACCTAAAATTTTAGATTCATCAATTATATCAGTAAGAATATTTCCAATTTTCCAGGAATCTCTTTGGTTTCTTCTAGTATGTGATTGATGACATGGATATATATCACCAGAAGGACCAATTGAAACCCACTTAGTGCTTCCCATTGTACAAGGAACTAAATCCATTTTATGATTTTCGTTAATACATAAATACAAGTTATCATCAATTAGTTTAACACTTAAGTTTCTTTTATTCTCTAGATCTTCATATAACTGTATTACCCAGTTATATAAAATATCTAATTGATCAGCAAAGGTTTTTCTATCATTTTCTGTCCATGGAATATCTGTTATAGGAATCGGTGCTATATTATCAATTCCCATTTCAAATATACATTTAATTCCATCCACCATGTACTTAAAATCTTCAGGTAAAATTGTCATTCTAGCTTCCAGTAAATGGTTTAACTTATTATCAACCAACCGTTTAATATTTTTCTCTACTATATCAAATGTACCACATCTATTTTTATCATGAACAAACTTTATTCCATCAATAGAAACTAATAAACCAACTTGATATGCATCAAATATTTCTATCATTTTATCTGTTAACATAGTTAAATTTGTTGTAATTCCAACAGAAACGGAGTAATTATTTAAACTACAATGATCTAAAAGAACCATTAATTGCTCAAATACAAGTAGTGGTTCTCCACCAAAAATAGAAATTGATAGTTTAGATGGTCTTTCTGAATCATTAATTTTCAGAAAATTAGTCCATACTTTATCAATAATTTCTGTTATATTTTTTGAAGATATACTATTTTTAGAATGTTCTTCAAAACAATATTTACATCTAAGATTACAATCTTCTGTTACTACTATAGTTATACCTTGGACAGAAAAAACATCATTAAAAGTCACCATTTCCTACCTCACTTTTATCCAATGTCTTCCATTAACTTTTATTCCATTCCATTCATCACTTTTTTCTGGTCTAAGATAAGTAGCAATAATTCTTTCTGGAAATTTAATTTTTGTACCAGCATTCATTTCAACAAGTGTTCCATTAGGACCACAAGTTAGTGGTGTTCCTGTTTTGTATTGTTTATCAACATATGCTAAAACAAAACCGCCGATTGAAATAGGAAGTTCTTTTTTACCAAGATTTTTAGATCCAACGCCAAATCCATATGTATCAGATGCAATTCCTATAATACCATCTTGACAATAACTATCAGAAATTTTAACTTTAAAGTTGTCATCCATTACATAAACTCTACCATATTGAATTTCATCAAGCTCTTCTTCTAATTCCAAAAAGTCAACAATGTCATTCCAAACAGCATTAAATATTTTTCCAGAAGAAAGTCTTCCATTAGAATTTGGTGTAACATCTGGAGAAGTAGAGGTAGATCTCCAAATAGATGCAAGATTTGTTCCACTACCATTATAGAAATTTATTGAAGAAGATGGATTTGGATCAGAATCTGGTGACCAAGTACTAATAGCAACATATGATCCCATAATAAGAGCATTATGTGTTCCTGATGAACCTGCATCATCTAGTATTCTTATATTAAGTTGTTGTTTTGAACCGGTTCCTCCAGAAACTACAAAATTCCATTTTTTCCAGTTTGCTAAACCATCTGCAACTTCTAGAACCTGTTCACATGAACCAGACGATTCAGCAAGATGTAATCTTCTAATTGGTCCAGAGATTCCAGAATCAGAAACCATTACTTGTCTGTCGCCAACAAAATTAGTAGTACTATCTACAAAACCTCCAGCTATTGGATTCCATTGACCAGAGTGACCATAATACAATGTATTATTAGTAGTCAAATATATTAAACGTCCTTGATATGAAGCACTCCAAGTAGGTAAAGAACTTACAGATTCTACAAGGAAAGCTCCATCCATATCAATTCCATAATGTTTCATACCATATCCTTCCTATATACAAATGTATTTACCTTATTTATAATTTGTTCTCAAAAATTGTGTTACCCCTGACCTGCTTGGTAACATCGCACAAAAGCTTTTTTTCTCTCTTCTGGATTATCTATTTTACTAGCAAATGCAATACACTTTTTTCTATTTCTTCTTTGTGCTGCTAGTCTGGCAGCAGTTAAACCAGTACTAGCAGCACCAACACCAGCAGCAATAAGACCCAAAGAAATAGGATCAAACTGTTCCTCTGTTTCATCAAATTCTTCATCAACAAATTCAGTATCATTCTCTACAAGATAAAGAAGATATTCTTCGAGAATTTTCATATCAAATCTCCGTTAGTATTTATATTCCGTTGATAGTTCAACTAAATACCATTCTGGATAATTTGGTCCTTGCATTTCAGGTACCCAAACAACATTACCATCATCTCTTGTTAAACATTTTCCAGAGAAATTTGGTGTTATAGAATTAACTTTGAGTGTTCCAGAACTGTATAAAGTTAAATCAGAATTATTATATAATCTATATTTTCCACCGCCTCCAAATAAAACTACAGTAGGTATAACAGCAATAGTAAAAGAAGGAGTTCCACATTGTGCTGAAGTTAGGGTTACTGCACCACCACTAAGTCCACTAATTGTCCATGTTCCAGATGGTTTTGCTGCACCCCCAGCGTCTCCTCCTGCACCTGATCCACTTGTATAATAAATAACTCCATCTGTTGCATTTGTTAGAAGTGAGTATCCTAGAACAACAGTATCTTTTTCAAATAGTATAATTTCACTTCTGGGAACACTTGGTAGTGCTGAGTATGTTCCACCAGATTGAAAAAGTTCCATTCCAAAGAATCTCATAGTAGTAGATCCCCTTACCAATATATTTTAAATTTGTTCCAAAAAAAGTCCAGTAACCCCTTTTAAAAAAGGATATGTAATTTAGAAACTACTTATTATTTACTTAAGAAACTTATCTTTAAAAGCTTGGAATTTTTCTTTAATAACATCATCAAGAGTTGAAGTTTGAAGAGCAGTATCAATGAGTTCAAGAACTTCTACAAACTTTTTCTTATTATTTCTCCAAAGTAGAAAAATAATAATACCATAGACTAAAGTTGCACCAACAACACCATAAATTACGTTTAGCATATATAATCCTCCTATGTTTGAATATCAGCATTTAATCCATTATATGGATTTTTATCTTCTTCGTCAGAAATTGCCTTTTTATATTTAATTTTATCAGATAGTTTCTTTGTAACTTCTTTCATTGCATTTATTGTAGTTCTATCCTTGACTATGATGTCTCTAAAGTAAGCTCTTAAAGCATCTAAATTATCTTCTATTGTTATACCAGAGTATATTGGCATTCCTATGCAGAAAGTCCAATTCAAATCGCTATTGATTACAGAAATAAACCATTTTACAGATATTTGCCCTTCAGGTGTTACTATATCATAAGCTACTTCATCAAAATCTTCAAATTTTCCTTTCATTCTTTCTTGAATATATTGAACAACAGCCTTATCAGACTCTTTCAAAAAATCATACCATGATTTTCCAACAAGATCCTCTTCATTATCATAACCAACAAATTTTGCTAATCTATAATTTGATAATTTTACGGTTCCATCTTTTGTTAATACAAGAATTAGTAAATTTGAGTAATTTAATAAATTCCATAAATTAATTTCTACTTTTCTTTTTGCATCTTCAAGTGTTTTCTTGGTTCTTGGAATATTCAGAAGAACCTTTACTCTATTTACAAAAATTTTATAATTATATGGTTTTCTGATGAAGTCATAAATTGCACATTTAGCGAAATACTCAACAAGAGATTCGTCAAACTGTTCATCTGCAACAACTAATAATAGAGGAATTTTTTCTGGTGCAGCAATTTTAATTAGTTGGTCATAATACGACTTCATTTCTTCTTTATTATCAGTAATAGAAACATCTGTTATAATAAGATCTGCATCTGCAAGGTGTTCATACCGAACTAACTGTTTCTTATTTTCAAATGGTACAATATTACAATTCTTTATAGCCTTCCCAACCAACTTTGTTATTGTTTCAATACATTCCGGACTTTCATTTGTTAATAAAACCAGAATTTTCTTAGACATAATAAATTCCTCAGTTACCCCGCCAGTTTTTTCAAAATCTCAGGTAAAATTTTGTTTATAGCATCTAATGTTTTATCTATATCATCTAAATCCCTCAATCTAGCAAATATAGCTGCTGCTAATCCCAATGCTGATAGAGTTATTACACCAAATGTTCCAATAATTAATCTAATTGTATTCTTTAATGAAGCATGATCCTGAGCACAAGCCATTCTATCAGTTCTCATCGAGTTTACAACATCATTTTTGAAAGTAGTTATTGCAGTATCTAGTTTGCTTTGTTGATCTAGTATTTTTGCCTCCTTGTTTGATATATCACCTGCACAATTAACGAATGCTTTTGATGATTCTACTGTTTTATTTAAAACTTCTTCCTGTTTCTCTAATAATTTTGTTCCATTAATAGTTATATCTTTTAATTTGTCTGCTAAATCTTGCTGTTTATCAATAATATCATTTTGAAGGAGAAGAATCTGCTTTTGCTGCTCAATTAAAGTTGTATTTAACGCAATATTATTGCGGTATGATTCCATGACCAGATACAAATCTGATCTGGACAATACAATTTTCTCTTCTTGTTCAGACATTTATTTAATCTCCGTAAAAAATTCAAAAGAATAAGAAATGAAAACAAAAAAATGGTCAAGAAGAAATATTCTCCGTGTTTTTCCATTATAAATCTCCAAACAAGACATCTTATACATAGTTCTTTATCGTTTTTAAAGAATTTTTACATTGTTCAATTTTCTTTTGCCTATCTTGTGGGTTTTTTATTTTAGATGCATCTTTCATACATGACTTATATCTTCGTCTGGCAATAAAATGTATAATTGCATATCCAGTAGCAGATCCCCTTGCAGGACCTGGTTCTAATTCTGTACTAGAGTCTACCTTATCGAATTTCTTTATAAGTTTATTCTTATCTATCTCATACTCATGTAAAAGTGCATCCAAAATCTCTGAATTTTTTTCTTCTTTAATACATGCTAGAATCTCTAGTTTCTCTTCTTTCAATAGTCTGGGAGACTCAACAATTTTCTCACCTAGTTTAATTTTCATCTCGTTCAATTTCATTATTTAAATCCTCATATAGAGCTGAAAGTTTGTTTCCAGGTAGAGATTCTCTTGATTCTTTAACATACTTCTTTATTGATCCTTCCATCAGCTTCATTTTTTCGATAAAAAGATAAATACTTTCTATCAATTGAATTTCGTCAGGGTCAGGATCGTTTTTATTCTCCAATTCTTCCGTTAAAAGTTCCAAAATCTCGAATGTTTCCTGTGTAGCTTCCCTCTGAAGTTTGTTTAAGAATCTTTCTGCAAATTTTTGTGTACGTGACATCGTCCTTAGTCTCCCATATAAGAACATTTTGAGTTATTTATAGATTTGAACTATAAATTCTAGATCAAGTATTGTTTTTTTAATCAACTCTTCAATTTCATCAAGCACGTAATCATCATCATCGTCTTCTTTCAATAAAAAAATTGCTATTTTAAGATTTTTAGTATCTGAAAGTTTGTTTATTTCTAAAATTTTATCTGCAAGAACAAGATTTTGTTCCAAATCTTCGTTTACTTTAAAAGTTTTTAATAATCTAATACAATCTAATAATAAACTCCTTTCAGAAAGCAACTCTTTTTTCATTTTATCCTTTCTTTCTTAGTGCTTATATGTTTTTTGTCTATGAATTTTCTTTAAAACAATACTAGGATACGGAAGGGAAATGCTCACCCCGGATTTTTTCTCGATTGATTGGAGATTTGAATGGAATCTAATCTTTTGATGGTTACTTTTTAAAACTCTATTGGTTTTATCAACTGTTTCTAAATGACAATTCGACACTATTTCAGTTCTAAATATATTTTTTAATACTGGCAGATCAACAAATATTTTATTTTGTTGATAATCTATATTTGCCGGAAATGTAAACAAAATATTGTTTGGTGTAATAACTGAAAGTTTTGCTTGTTTCACCGTATCAAGGTTATTTAGATCAAAATCTAATCTTTTTTGTTCATTTACATTAACATCTATCATCAGTTTTGTCCTACTATGGGAGTGGCACTGTATGTTTATTATTTGTTCTATAGATTTATTAAAATCGGAATAAAATCCTGTGGTATAAAGTAATTCTATATATATTAATTTTAAAGAAAAAGGAATTTGTATATAAAGGAGGAATTATGAGAGGTGTGATTCTAATCGTTGGGGGCATTGCAATTTATTTAATGCCAACATTTATTGCAATGTACAGAAACAAAATTAACTATTTCCGTATTTTTATTATCAATTTAGTTCTAGGTTGGACTATCTTGGCGTGGGTCTATTGTATGATCGAAGCTCTAAGAAAAGATCCTATTGCTGTAGATATGGATGAAATGATTAGAAAAGCCCAAAAGGGAACGCATGAAGTCACAGTAAACTTAGAAACTGGAGAAGTAAAAGCAACTGAAATAAAGGAGCCTGTTGATGGACTTTCAACAAAGCCAGAAGTATCTGGAGAATCTAAGTAAAACACTTAAGGAAATAAGAGAAGAAAACGAATCCTTCTTGAAAGCTCCTGTTATCATGTCTGTTTTAATGATTATCATTTTAACCACAGTAGCATCTAGTTCATCTTTATTCAATGGATTAGAAGGATTTTTCTTCTCTGGATGTATTTTCTCTGCAATATTACTTGGTACATTTCTTGGAAAAAAATTAACATTAATCAGTATAGTGAAAAAACTAGACGAGGTTGAAAAAAACAATGGGAAATATGAAAATCAAGGATCTTGATGAAGACATGAAAAAAAGAATAATTCGGGCAATGTCAAGAACATGGGATTACATTGGTCATGATCTTCTTTATGAAACAGGAGATATTTCACAGGCTGAAGTAATCGAAGTTGTTCTTGATGCTGACCGAGTAACATCTCATGGTGGAGATTACGACGCCGCAAAGACATTATATGAACTCAGTTATCCAGAAATGAAAAAGCTTGCAAAGGAAGCATTTCCTTTCAAACGATATGGAATATAAAATACTGTGGAGTGGGACCCACCGGCCAGGCAGGAACCTGACCAGGTGGTGTCCCCTCCATCCCAAACACCCAGCGGAGAAAGGAGTTATTTATTTTTTTTGTTCTTTCAATTCTGCAATGAGATCATACACGACCTTCAACACCATTGACGGTTTGATTGCTTTCATACATGATCTGTGAGGACATACCCAAGGTCTCAGTTGACCCTGGAACAATTCTGAGTCACCAAAATATCCTTGTGGTCTTCCACAGAACATATCATTTTCAGTGCAAGAGTTGGAAACCCAAACATTCTTGTTTGTCGTATGACCAGCAATATAAGGATTACTTCTTCCAAATAATACTACACCTCTTGATCCAACAGCAGGTCCACAATGGCCAATAAAACTATCAATAGATACAAATGTTAAACACTGTGTCAATAAAGCTGCTGATTGTCTGATAGAAGTCCTTCCAAGAAGATATGTTGTAACACCAGGAATTTCCATTTCCTGTGGTCCACCAAACTGAATAACATCAAAGTCTTCCCTCAATAATTTAACTATCTCAATCCAATATTCAGGAAACCAGTCCTTATTTGGCGTAATCTGAACAGATGGATTAAATAGAAGTTTTGCACCAGTTCCATGAATTGCAACAACAGGTCTTTTGAATGATCCAATAAAAATCTTTGCTTCCTCAATTTCCTCATCAGATAAATAAACCTTTACATCATCACCATAATATGGAACACCATATAGATGACACCAAATCATACTGAGTGGACCAGGAAACAATTTATGTGCAGATGCATTATAAATATCTCTTTTAATAACAGAACCAAAATGCCTAAGGGGTTTTACCCATGTATTAAATAAATCGCTTGGAGCACCAAGATGATACAATCTATCAATATCAGGATTTCCTCTTAGAATATCAGCATGAGCAGAACCAACAATAATCTTTTTATCTGGGAAGTGTTTCTTTGCAGCCTTAATCATTGGAGTAGCACAAATAGCGTCTCCAACTCCACCATCCTGAATAATTACAAATGCCTCATCCGGATTTGGTTTTGGATTTCCCATTAGTTCATCAATGGTCATTCCATCATGAACATATAAATTACTCTGCATTGGAGATTCTTCTTTATCATAAAAAATAGGGGTATCATGAATAGCAAGAGGGTTTTCTTTTTCTTGAAGATCCCCAATTTCTCCTGCATTTATAGGAAGATTGCTTACTAATTCAATCTTAGCTTCTTTCTCCATACTACTCTCCTTTATTTATAGTATTCGGGAATTTCTACATAAAATATGTGTCTATCTGGATATGATCTCAATGTTCCATCTTCCATGACAATATTAAGTGTACCATAATCAAACCAACAAGTCTGCACATTTTCTATCACTTTAATCGTTCCTGTATCTTTAAAAGATATTGATAGTGTCATATAAATCTCCTTTGCTATCCTAGCAATTACTTTTTCTTATATCAGCATTTTGTCTTTTTCACTGGATATTTTTTAGATTTAAATGTTGCTTCATACTGTATCATTACATTTTCCATTACTTTTGGTTCGAGATAAGAAACTTCAACATCTTTTCCAAGAGCAAATGCCATACCAAAATCAAACACCGTACCGTAAGATCTGCGGTCCCAAATAATATAAATTTTTTGTGCCCATTTGATAAGTTTTTTATTGTATTCACAAATCTGAAGTTCATTAAAGTCTGGATGGTAGTCAAATGCTGGAATTTTTACCTTATGACCTGCATCTTCTAGTTCTTCTTTTAGTTCCTCAATTCGCTCTTTGTACCTGTGACTTCCGATAATTACGATTCGCATTATAGACTCCTTTCGTGAATGTTCCTTTTGATGTTACTAAAGTTATACTTTCTATTTTATAAATATTTCTATTAAAACCAAGTTTTAAATTTTCATCGTTAAATTTTACTAATATCTTATCATCTTTTCTATAATATGATTTTGCTTTTCTTTTTATTTTACTTTGAATACTATCTCGAAGAATAAGATATATATCTGATATTTCTATATCCTTATATTTGTTCTTAATTATAAAATAAATATCCTTCCATAAATCATCATTGTTTGGATCAGTATATATGACTAACCTTTCGACATAAACTTTTTCATCTTTTAATTTATTATACCAATCACGGATTTTTTGTAACATCTTCAATCCCTCCATAGTTGGCAGACTAGGTAGGGATCGAACCTACTACCTGGTGGTTAACAGCCACCCGCTCTACCAGCTGAGCTACTAGTCTGTGTCTGGCGAAGAATTACCACCTTCTGTTTCCATTTTGCTCCTATCAATCCTTAACTCAGGATAAAATGTATATAAAATTTCTTTCTGAACTTTTACACAATATATTCCAATTTCCAATAGTCCTAATTGAAATGCACAGAATCCTTGAAGAATCATTCCTTCGTATAACATTTTTTCTTTTATTATCCTCCGTAAACTTCTTTCTTTAAAATTGCATTAACTAGTCTAGCTCTGTCTTCCCATGAAAATATTAAACCTTTATTATCAATATATGTCTCTTTTGCACATAAAGATTCAATTGCTCTTTCAATAAATTTATCTTTATATTCTTTAGAGAATGGATTCCCTTTTATACAATAACCATTTCTCCCATCTACAACTTGTTCCGGAAGTGCTCCCAAATGAGTAGTAACAACCCAACAACCATTTGCAAGTGCCTCTAAGACTGCCATACATCCAGTCTCAAGAAAATGATTTGGATATAGCATTACTTTGCATTGTTTCAGATGTTCATACAATTGCTTCTGCGAAACAGCACCCCAATGTCTAGCTTTAGGCATTGTATTTATTGTTCTTAAAATTCTAGAAATATTTACATCATTTTGCTGTCTATATAAACTCATGTCACCAAATACTCGAAGTTCTGGTTTTACATTATAAATAGCTGAACACGCTTCAAAAATAATTGGCCAAACTTCTAATAAAATATCTAATCCTCTGAATGGAGTAGATGAATATACAGCTACTGGTTCTCTTGGTCTATTTATATTTGGATCTGCCCAGTCATGATTATAACCATTTCTTACAAGGTAAATATTTTTCTCTGGAAATGCTCCAGCTAATTCTTCAAGAGAATGATTACTAATAACAAAGAATGCATCAACATTAGATCTTGCATAATTATCTGTAGTCAAATTAACCAGATCTATTTCATTCATATCATCTTGAGACCACAAAATTTTTCTTTTTGCATCAATATATTTTAATGTAAATGGATGCTTCTCTCTTAAAACAATAAAGACATCTTGATTGAATGACTCATGTTCAAATAAAAAATCTCTATGAGTTTTCCAGACTACACCATTGTATTCTTTCTTATCTCTTTGATTTCCATTATAAACTGTAATTTCATAAGAAGGATATAGATTCTTTAATTGCCTTGAAAGGTTAACCATAGCAGATTCACTACCACCGGTTCCCTGTTTTTCAAGTATATCACCATCTAGATGAATACGATTCGCGTAAAATGCAATCTTCATACTACACCTTTCTCATTTTAGAATATGTTCCAAAAAGTTCCTTTATTTTCCCGGTTTGAACAAGTATCACATCTTCCAGAAAACCAATCTCCACCATCACAACCAATACATTTTAGTTCTGGTTCTTGAATATGTAATAAATCTAAATTATACATAAGAAAAATCTTATAACACTCCAAATAAAAGTATAAGATTATAGGGATCACTTATCTCTCATTTTATCCAACTTCTCCTGTACTTTTCTCTTTTCTTCTCTCACATTATTATAATCTTCTTTCAAACCTGCATCACTTGGATATTTTTGAATAAGAATTTTTAGTTGCATCTCTTGATCTGTAAGAGTCATATACCTCCGTTGTAAATGATCTTGTTCCATATTGTTTTTGAATTGTTGGAGTGTTTGAACTGTTTGTTGTTCCATTTTAGCTAGTTCTTTACTTGTTGCATATCTATCATCAAAAGCAAGAATCGCAGAAACTAACCCTAAAACCAACGCCATTGTTCCAAGGACAATTTTAATATTCTGCTTTAGCCATTCCATCGTATTAACTCCTTCTAATCATTCATTTATAATTTGTTCTATGAACGACCTAGATTCTATATATATTAATTACTAATAAATAATAGAGGGAGGTTTGTATCTTATGACAATGAAAAAAATTGAAGTTATTGTAGGAATGGAAAAATGGAGATTAAAGAGACCAATATCCTTTGTAGAAATTGTTAAACGAAACCCATGTATGGATTTAACAATTTCTGCAGTAAAGAGGATTCCGAAAAGTATTCTTAAAATGGAAATTAACCCATTTTCAGAATATAAGGATGTAGCAGAAGAAAGATTTTCCAGATTAATGAGATTTTTATATTTCAGACTTGGTTCACTAGGAAGTGAAATATGCTGGTTCATGGAAGATCATGATTTTATCGAATACAAAGAACTTACATCTGAAGAAGAAAAACGAGCAAAAATAAATGCAAAAAGAAGAAGGCAAAGAAAAATGAATAAGAAAAATAAATAAACGAAAAGGGGATAGTCTATTCATGATTAAAAAAATTATAATCATACTTCTATTATTTTTATTTCTTCCTGTTATTGGTCAATCTCAAGAATTGAAAAGCGTAACTGTTGGATGGGATTATCCCCTTCAAACACATCATTCTGCATGCATCCCATCTAATGATTATTGTGTAACAGGATTTTCTGTTTATGCTGGATCTAGTTCTGGAAACTATACAGCTAATATGGATGTGGAATGTTCAGTAACAAGAGGTGATGGTGAAGTTATAACTGCAATTTCTTGTTCGCCACTTTGCTTGGGTCCAGGAACAGCTAGTGATTTAACCTCAGATCCAACAGCAACAGAATGTAGAACTTCTATTACAAACCTTCAAGAAGGACAAACGTATTATTTAGCAGCTACAGCATATTTCAAAAATTCAGTTGGAGAAAAAATAGCCGAGAGTGGATACTCAAATGAAATTTCATATACCGTTCCATTATCAAAATTTACAATCACTTCATCAGCAGGATCAGGGGGAACAATCAATCCCCTTGGAGCTGTAGAATATGATAGAGAATCATCGGCAACATATTCTATAACAGCAAACACTGGATATAATATTACAGATGTTGTTGTGGATGGAGAATCTACAGGAAGTAGAACATCATATACATTCTCAAATATTCAAGCAAACCACACTATATCTGCAAGCTTCTCACTTCAAACATTTACAATCACAGCATCTGCTGGGGCAGGAGGAACAATTTCACCATCTGGTGTAACAACTGTAAATTATAACGCATCACAAACATATACTATAACTCCATCATCTGGTTATGTTATTCTGGATGTAAAAGTAGATGGAGTTTCTCAAGGAGCTATAACAACATATACTTTTGCTGGAGTCTCTACAAACAGAACTATCAATGCAACATTTGATTTGAAGAAATATACAATTGTTGCAAGTGCAAGTTCTGGTGGTAATATTAGTCCATCTGGAAATGTTTTAGTGAATCATGGTGCATCTCAAACATTTACTATTACACCAAATTCTGGATATAGAACTGCAACTATCCTTGTTAATAGTACAGATGTTGGAAATCTAGCATCTTATACATTCCAATCGGTTACCTCCAATCAAACAATTAGTGCATCGTTTATTAGACAAAATGTAATCAGTGCATCTTCTGGATCAGGCGGAACAATTACTCCATCCGGAAGTGTCTATGTTGATGAAGGTGGAAATGCAACATTTACTATTACACCAAATTCTGGGTATAGAATTTCAAGTGTTGAAGTAGATGGAACAAACATTGGAACTCCATCTTCGTATACTTTTAGTGGAGTAGTATCACCTCATTCCATTATTGTAACTTTCTCTCTGATTCCAACAGATTATACAATCACATTGAAAGTTAATAATAATGGTGGTGTTATTACCGGTCCAACAACTGTTACTGCTGGATCAAACGCAGTTTACAATTTTACAGTTTATGAAGGATATAAGTGTCAATCAATCAGACTTGATGGTGTAAGTATCGGTTGTGTGTCTAGTTATGAATTAACAAATGTTCAGGCAAACCATACAATCGAGTTTAGATTATCACCACCAAAACCAAAGAATTTACGGAGGTAATAGAACAAATAATTGAGATGGGAGTGGGAAATTTAGTACCACTCCCATTTCAATTTATAATGGTAGGTATCTTACATGAGAATTTTCATTCTTATATTTTTTGTATTTTTTCTAATATCTTGTGGTGGTGGGGGAGGTGGGGGAAATACTAATAACGAAAATCCTCTTCTAATAAAATTATATTGGGATCCCCCTGCACCAGAGGGTATAAGTGGATATAAATTATATATTGGATATGAAACTAAAAAATATGAGACAATTATTGACGTAGGAAATGTAACCGAAAAACTTTTAGAGTTGGACGACAACGAAACATATTATATAGCATGTACATCGTATTTTATAAATATACCAGATAACATAACTGAAGAAAGTGATTACTCAAATGAAATAGAATATTCAACAAAGAAAAAATAACTACCATGAATTATCTTTTATAAATTTAACCATTGTTGTTGCATCATCATCCCATTCAATATTTCTGCTTGCTTCTTTCTCTGCTTCTTCCTGACTGTAAATATAAGACAAATATCCTTTTCCAAAATCTATTAACCTATCTTTTAATTTAACACACTCTTCACAATTTTTATCATAATAGTTAGATAGATTACCAGCACTTACATATTTATAATCACTATGTTCATGATCAGTACAATCAAACTCTGCTTGAAATGAATCACACCCAGAACATGATCCATACTTTCCCATTTCATTTCTCCTTTGGAAATAAAATTAAATAACCTGTGTGACTATTACATATTTCTATATTATGTGTTTCAGAAAATAAGTCATATACGAAATCTATATTTCCGACAGGAGGTCCTAATAGGTGATTTCCTAGTTCATAATCACCATCAATATAAATTCTCAAGTCGTCAATTATTATTACATCCCTATTGTCTGGTCTAACACTTTTAATTGCTCTCAACTCATTTTCGAGTGGAGTATTTATTTCTTTTGAAACATTCATGATCTTATTTTCTTTAGTATGATCCAATCCAGGAAAATGAGCATCTAACCAAAATAGTATACGATCACCCTCTAGTAATGGTAATAACCTTCTTAACCAAGTAGAACTATCTCCATTAATTATTCTAACTCGTTCATCTTTAAATCTACTTCTAGCCCTATCTGCTACCTCATCGACATATTCAATGCTATATATTTTTTTAAATGGAAATCTGGTTGCATAATCAATTCCATCTCCTTCTCCAGTTCCAGATTCAATAAACACATCCAAGTTATATCTATTTATAAAATCATTCAAATTGAAAAAATATATAACTCCCATTATACTCTCCTTATCAAGTTCAT
>Ga0255340_1001296_pt1 | contig 34055 bp, 36 predicted proteins | sample wastewater_treat_7_FD_192417 | JGI IMG/M metagenome (GOLD analysis project Ga0255340, IMG submission 192417) | Wastewater microbial communities from Lulu Island WWTP, Vancouver, Canada - plant10 | ecosystem: Engineered > WWTP > Wastewater > Unclassified | place: Canada: Vancouver, British... | reverse complement strand
ACCCCCTTCCTTTTTGCCCTTTTGCTTTTCGGGCTTCACCCGATTTTTTTGCGGGGCTTTTAATTTTATAGTTGCCCTTGCCCCACCGCTCCCGTGCGCGGGCAACAGAGAGGAGCTCCCTATAATTTGTTTGATTGAAATTAAAAAATGATGTATCATTATAATTAAGAAAGAAAACGGTATAACTTTTACTTTATACATTATATTGTATATTATAACATAACACAATGGCAAATTCCAAAATAAGCTCAAACATTAAGAAATTGCGAACAGAAAAGGGCTACTCTCTTGAGAAAGTAGCTCGTCTTGCTGATTTATCGCTCAATACGGTAATGAGAGTAGAATCAGGAGTAAATAAAAATCCCACCATTGAAACGCTAACAAAAATTGCGAAAGCTCTAAATATTGGTGTTGATGATTTAATAAAATAAACTATGTCAGAAAAAGATTTAAAAAAGGAAATATTGGAGCTAAAAGCTCAAATTAGGAAACTCAAGAAAAATAATCTCGGGCTGGTTTTTGAAGATAAGTCGGAGGATGTGGTTGAACAATCCAAAAGCAAAGTTCCTGTTTTTAAAGAAGTCGTTAAAAACCGCCTTGATTTAAGTGAGGAATATCCAAACAATTTAATGATTGAGGGTGATAATTATCTTGCGCTTTCCGTACTTAACTATACGCACAAAAAGAACATTGACCTTATTTACATTGATCCACCATACAATACCGGAGCAAAAGACTGGAAATATAATAATGATTATGTTGATAGCGAGGATGCCTACCGGCATAGTAAATGGTTGTCATTTATGCGTCATCGTTTTAATCTCGCAAAGGAGCTTTTAAAAGAAAATGGATTTATTGTTTGCACTATAGACCACAACGAACTTTTTACCCTAGGGGTTTTAATGGACAAAATTTTTGGGGAACAAAATAGGATCGGTGTTGTTACTGTAGTGCATAATCCAAAAGGTAGGAACTTCACAAAATGGTTTTCTGCGAACAGCGAATTTATGCTTATATATGCCAAAGATGTTAATAGAGCGTCTTTTAGTAATGTTGCAATAGATGAAGATGTTAGTCAGAGTTTTGATCTTGTTGATAATGACGGAAGAAGGTACAGATTAGAACCTTTTATGAGATCAAGAACGGAAACACTCAGAGAGAATAAACCAAATTTTTGGTATCCTCTTTATGTCAGCAAAGACTTAAACAATATCAGCCTTACAAAGAAAAAAGATTATTATGAAGTTTATCCAATTACATCTAACGGAAAAGAAGCAACATGGATAAATTTACCTGAAACATTCTCAGAAAAACAAAATAAAAATCTTTTCGTTGCAAAAAATGAAAATGGAAGAATAGTTATTTATAGAAAATATTATGAACAACAAATATATAAAAATGTCTGGACTGATAAAAAATATCAGTCGGAATTTCATGGCACTAATCTTTTAAAAGAAATCCTCGGTAAAAAAGCATTTGATTATCCGAAATCAATTTATGCGGTTTTGGATGTAGTGAGAATGATGACTAATAAAAATGCTGTGGTGCTTGATTATTTTGCTGGCTCAGGGACAACGGGGCATGCTGTTTTAGAGGCCAATAAAATAGATGGTGGAAGTCGCAAATTTATTGTGTGCACCAATAATGAAAATAATAATGGTAGCGGGACAGGAGGCATTGCTGAATCAGTTTGTTATCCGCGTATTAAAGCGATCATAAAGGGTTATAAAAATAAAAAAGGTGAAAAAGTTGAAGGCATTTCAAGCAACCTTGCTTATTATCAAACTGATCTTGTAGATATTGAGCAGATCCACAAAGTGCCGGACGAAGCAAAAATTCGCATAACCTATCAAGCCGGAGAGATGATCGCGGTTCGTGAGGATACACTGAATGAGGTTGAAAAAAATGAATGGTGGCAAATTTTTGAAGGGAATAAAAAAATAACCGCAATTTATTTTAAAGAAGATAAAGCAAAACTGGAAGATCTTATTGATAAACTGGAAAAGAAAAATTTGCCTGTTGCTTTGTATATTTTCAGTTGGGGTAAAAACGAATATAAAGGCGAATATTCATCACAAAATATCAGGGTCGAGGATATTCCTGAACCAATTATTGAGGTATATAAAGAATTAAATCGTTTATAAAATTATGTTTGCATTAAAGCCATTTCAAGAAACAGCAATATCACAGCTCAAAAATGAGTTTCTTTCGCTTTGGAAAGAGCCAAATTTTAATATACCGCTTGTCTTAAAATCACCGACTGGCTCGGGAAAAACAATTATGCTCGCTCAATTTTTGCGCGATATTGTTTCTGATCCGCGCTTTGAGGGCAACGACACCGCGTTTGTTTGGTTTTCTTTCAGCGAAGATTCGTACCAACAAAGCAAGAAAAAACTTTTTGAATATTACGGCGGAGCTTCCGAGCTTGATTTAATTGATCTTAATGACTTATCTCGTGGCAAGCTCCGTAAAAATGATGTCTTTTTTATAAACTGGCAAAAAATCAAGGGGCGAACAAAGGAAAGCCGAAAACTTCGTCGCGAAAACGAACAGGGATTGACTTTTGATAATTTTATAAACGAAACGCACGAAGACGGACGCAAAATTGTTGTTATCATTGATGAGGAACATATCGGCTCTGATACTGATCTTGCTCTTGATGTCGTGGAGGGACTTATAAAGCCGAAAATTACGCTTCGTGTTTCAGCTACGCCGAAATATATTCCTACTCGCGCTGATACTGCTGGATATGTGGAAGTAAACCGCGACGCTGTTGTTGAAGCTGGGCTTATCAAGGAAAAAATAGTTTTTCAAACTGAGGAAGATTTGGAGCAAAAATCACTCAAGAAATTAGATCAAGATGAAATGCTTTTAGAGCTTGCTTTTAATAAACGAAAAGAGCTTATTGAATTGTATAAAGATGTCAAAGCAGATATAAACCCGCTTGTTCTTATTCAATTACCGAATGACGATCAAGCGACAAAAGAAACAAGCGACACAACCAAACAAACTATTGTGCTTGAATACTTGAAACGCAAAGGCGTGAAAGATGATGAAATTGCTGTTTGGCTTTCAAAAGAAAAAGAGAATCTTGAAGATTTGGAAAAAAGCAATTCTCCAGTGTCGTTTTTGCTTTTCAAACAAGCCGCCGCAACTGGCTGGGATTGTCCTCGTGCGGGCGTGCTTGTAATGTTTAGAGAAATAAAAAATCCGACTTTTGCTATTCAAACAGTGGGGCGTATTTTGCGTATGCCTTTTGCAACACATTTTTCTCACCCAGAGCTAAATATCGGCTATTTATATACAAACTACAAACGAAACGAAGTATTAGCTGAATATGCAAAATCAAAGACGGAAAATCGCCCAGCGATAAATGGCAGTTATCGCAAGAAAAATGTAAAGCCTATTAAATTAGAATCGGTCTTTATGACTCGCGCTGACTACAACGATCTTGGTGATACATTTCAAACTACATTTCAAAAAGTGGCAGACAAAAAGCTTGATACTAAAAAGTTGAATCTAAAACCAAAAATCACTAATGGCTTGATTGTTGGTGTGGAAATTGACGATTATGACAATTTCACCAAAGAGCTTTTTGAGGAAGGTGCAAGCCATGATGAAGAAATGTCTCGCCACGACCTTGAGCGTCTTTATAATTTGTTATGTTTTAAAATAATTGCCAAACAAACGGATGAAAATAAAAAATTTGCACCTGAGCGTTCGTGGGGAAAATTAAAAACTGCTTTAAATGTTTATTTGATGAATAAACTCAAAGCTGATCGTTCCGAAGTTTATAAAATAATAGTCAATGATTTAGCTAGCCCAGCAAGCGAGCTTGCTCCAATTATCGGAGACGCTTTGCTTTCATATCGTCCTATTCGTGAACAAGAAGTAAACAAAAAAGCTTCTCGCGCAAGGCGTATTGAGCGCATTGATGTGCCGAGAGAAGCTTTATTTTTCACTGATCTATACGAAAAATTACCAGTTAAAAAATCAGCAATGGAGCCGTTTTGGATTGAGGGCGGAATGTTTGGAGGTGTAAATGAAAAGAAATTTATTGAATTTTTAGAGTCGTCCAAAAATAAAAGTATTGTTTGGTGGCATAAAAACGGCGATTCAGGAAGCGAGCATTTTTCTATCCCTTATTATAATCCTGATGAAAATCGCGAAAAACTTTTTTATCCTGATTGGATTATTCAAACAAAGAGCAAAGTATATATTGTTGATACTAAAGCGGGTTTTACTGCTGAAAGCAAAGACACTAAATATAAAGCCGAGGCGCTTCAAGCGTGGCTAAAAGGTAAGAAAAATTTTGACGGCGGTATTGTCGTGCAAGACGGACCAAATGGTTGGAAAATAAACCGCAAAGCAAAATATTCTTATGATCAATCTTTGAAAGGTTGGGAAACTTTGAATTTTTAAATATGTTTATAAAAACTTTACAAATAAAAAATTTCAAATGTTTCGGAGATAAAACCTTTGAAGATTTGGCGATTCCAAACGGAGAAAAAGGAAGCGGTTTAAATGTTTTGATTGGTGAAAATGGGAATGGAAAAACAACTTTATTAGAGGCAATAAACTATCTAACATTAAATAGCTATTCTGTACAAAACAAACTAAACATAAGTGATTTTCAAGATTTTCAAAATCCTATTGAAGTTATTGCCGATACTGACAAATATGAATGTTCGTCATCCATAGAATATTATAGCAAATGGCATTTTGAGTCATCGGGCATAGAATTTTTAGCAAAAAGCAGACAGTCAAAGGAAATAAACAAGTTGCTTTCCTCTCCGTTTGAAAGTCATTCATGGTTTAAAATAACAAGCCAGTACATTGGAGGAAAGACACCTAAGGATGTTGATTCTAGAGATAAACCATTTTCAAATTCTCGAATTAAAGATGACGGCATAAATATCTTTTATTTTGATAAGAATCGCAATAGGCAAATAACTACTGGAAATTACAAAACAACCTTTGAAAAAATTCTTGATGATTTAAGTTGGAAATTTAGGAAAAACTTGGATGAGACAAAACAAAAAGAAATTTTGGAAAATATTGACGGTGAATATTTTAAAAATATCCAGTCAATCGTTGACAGCAACGCTGGCACAAAAACATCGGAAGAATTAAAAGAATTTTTTAATAATGAAGATTATCAAGATTTAAAAATTGATTTATTACCTCTTTTGCAACCGTTTGAAAATGCCTTTTTCACAATCAGGAAAAAAGGTGAGTTAAAACAAATTCTGGTTAAAGATTTAGGCTCTGGAGTTGAGATAATTTTGACTATCTTGTTGCTTAAAAATATCGCTGGGGCTTCAAATGGGAAAATTATTTATTTAATAGATGAACCTGAATTACATTTACATCCAAAAGCTCAAGAAAAATTATTGGAATTGCTTTTGGAAGAAGCGAAAGACAAGCAAATTTTTGTTTCTACCCATTCGCCCTATATGTTTAAGGGGGCTATTGGCGGCGGTGCAAAATTATCAATTTTTAAAAGAGATGGCGAAGATATAGACATAATAAATGCTAGAGATGACGGTTGGGGAATTTTTGGTAGATTTAGTCCCACTTGGGGCGAAATTAATTGGCATGCCTATGATTTGCCGACAGTAGAATTTCATAACGAGCTTTATGGATTTTTGCAAGCAAAAGCCACTGATGAAGATGAACAAAATTATTATGAAGAAAATTTTGATTCTTGGCTAAAAGATAAACTAAACACAGAACAAAATAAAAATTGGATAAAAATTAAATCCGACGGCACAACAGAAAACACCAACAGAACACTCCAAACTTATATTAGAAATTCAATTCATCATCCTGAAAACACAAATAATATACCTTATACAGATGAAGAATTGAGAGAATCAATAAATTTGTTAATAAACGCAGTACAATCTAATTCTTAACCCACCCTCCACCCTTTGAATTTGTAGCCCCACAAAAAAATCGGGCGAAGCCCGAAAAGCAAAAGGGCAAAAAGGAAGGGGGTCTGGGGGAAGGAATTTTTGCCCTTTTGCGAATTAAAATAGAGCGTTTCCGCTTTTCTCTGATTAAGAGAAACATCCGCCAATACGGCGGACAGGCGCCACAGAAAAATTTTCTTTTCCTTTTAAAAGAAAAAATTGCGCGCGAAAAAATTAAAAAATGTAGAGAAAATTTTTCTGTTTTGGTTTGCCGTAGCCCCGCAACGAAGTGCGGGATAAACTCCACGGAGGCAAGCGGAAACGCACATCATTCTTGTTCGGGATTTTCTTTGAAAAAAGTTCGGATTTCGTTCAGAATACGGAGCACTGAAGTGTACTGTGCGTTCTCGAGTATGTAGTTAAAGGGAGAACGTAGCTCAAATAAAAGCTTTTTATCTTGAAGACGGCAGTTCTGAAGTAGAAAACTTAAGAGTTGCCGTTTTTCGTTTGCTTCAGAACTTTCAAATATTTCCAAAGCCCGATTTGCCAAAGAAAATACCATAGCTGCGGCAATATGGAAGTTTTCATCTGCTCTTGTGTATTCTTCCATTTGCAAATTTACGTCATACTGTTTTTCCTTGTATTCGTTCAGCTTTGTGTCATATATATCCTGAGTAATCCTCCATTTTTCAACCAGAATTTTCTTTTTAATATATAAATCTAAATCACTATCTTCTTCTTTTTCCTTAAATCTTTTTTTAATCTTAAAATTCTTCAGTGTGTATTCGTCATATTTCAAGAGCTTATTAAATTTATCTTGGATACTATTTGCAAAGTCTTCATCTCCATTATGCATAAGAGGATGGGATGACTCCTCAATAATTTTGAATAAAATTTCTTGGTTTTTGGGGTTTGGTGATGATGCAAGTGAAATAAACACATCGTAAACCATTCGCCATTTAGTTTGAGGGTATTCAATAACATCCCTATTTACTCCGCAATCAACCAAAAAATCAATAAGATTATTTCCTGTCTGCATTTCACCAATTTCTCTAGCAATCAATTCTAAAGCTTTTGGCTTGATAAAAGACTCTGACTGAAATTCTTTTTTTGCTCTTTTGGTTGCTCATTTAATTCAACCCAAACACTACAGCCATCATCATCAAAAATAACATTTTTTATATACCCATCTTCTTCTAATTTTTTAATTATGGATTGTTGTTCTCCTCTCGATAATAAAATAGGACCTTCTTCATATTCTGTTAGAGTATAAAGCCTTAAATAAACAGAACCCTTTGGGCTAATCTGCACTTTTTCATCTATCGCATTTTTTACATAAGCTATTTTCTCCTTTGCGTTCATAGTAATTATAATTGCAATTTACCTCATTTTAGCTTAAAAAGGGCGTAAAATCAACTCTAAATAGATTGTCATTTCTTACAGTTGGTGTTATTCTAAATATGCGACATCCGACTAAACAGGCTTGCTTATGGCAAGAGGTAGGGTTGTGCCTAGAAAGGGCAACTCCTACTTAAAACAATTGGGCATAACCTGCCTAGTTGGGTGTCGCAACCAGTAGGGTTGCCTTTTTTGTTTTTTAGAAAACGTTGAAAATAAAGCGAATTATGGTATTATAAAGCCAGAATTAAAATGATAATTAAATGATTTATCAGCATAAAAATTTTCAATTAGATACTGAAAGTAAAAGAGTCGTTGACAGCAACGGCAAAGAGCTTATGTTGACGGGCAACGCATATCGGATGCTCGTTTTTTTATGTGCGAATAGAAATGCGACTCTGTCTCAAATAGGAGAATTTTTAGACTGGGCAAAGGAATATACTGAAAACCATCTTAGACAATATAAATACAAGATAAATACTATCATTGGGGAAAATATAATTGATTATAAGAATAGCGTTTATTCTATTGTTGGAGAGGTAAAAAACGCTGATAGCTTCAATTCAAATAACCGTAATACGGATTTATTACGCCAAGATAATTTACAATCAAGAAAAAGTAATCAACAAATTTTACCATTAGTGAAATTTACAAAAATACCAGCCATAATCGCAATTGTTTTTTTACTCCTGTCATTTTTTGATTGGTCATACGGATATTATACCTTTCTTAGGATAATTACCACGGGAACTCTGGCTTATTATGCCTATTACCTCATATCAATCAAAAGACAAGGATTTTGGCTTTGGGCTATGATTTTGGTAGCTATATTATTCAACCCGTTTATTCCTGTTTATATACGAGACAAATCTATCTGGGGAATTATTGATGTTATTACCGCCATATTTTTATTTATTTTTATAAGTAAAGAAAAACTAGATGTTAGAAAAAATTAAATCAATTGGGGCGACAATTTTAGGATTTGGTTTAATGATTGGAATTTTTTTTCTGATAGCTTTTTTATTGAATGGAGTTGTTGTAATTTCTGAAAAAGTCTTACCTTTCTTAATGAACTTAACTGGCATATTAACGGCTATTTTGGTTATTGTTTTGACTCCGTTGGCATTTTTTAAGAAAACGAGAGAATGGTCGGCTACTGGAATATACTTTTTTTCTTATGTATTTGGGCTAACTCTGTGGTTTTATTCAGCTCTTATTTCGTATGTTTTATGGGGCTTCCTTGCTTTGATAGTAGGCTTAGTAATTTTAGGAATAGGAGTTTTGCCAGTAGCTCTACTAGCTTCAATTTTTAATGGCGAATGGTCAATTTTAGGAAATATAGTATATTTAGCTGTTCTGACTTATGGTTGTAGAGTCTTGGCTATGTTTATAGCTTCTAAAATAGATAATGAGACACCGAATTATGATTATGACAATTCTTATTCTCTGCAAAACGATGAGGCTGTGAAAGAAGCTGAGATTTTTGAAGCAGAAGACGATAGTCTTTTTTTAGAAGAGGCTGTTGCTACGCAAACCAAGTTTTGTGTTAATTGTGGGAAAGAAATTGGTCTTAATTCTAATTTCTGTAAATTTTGTGGTAAACAATTCAATTGAAATCTATGTATTGTAAAAATTGTGGAAAAAAATTAAATGAAACAGCAAGTTTCTGTAGTGGCTGTGGGACGAAAATAGCCGATGAAAACAAGAGTGTTAGTAAAGAAAATTTGAGTTCAGCTAATACGAAAACAGAAAAAATATCTACTTCTAGTTCAACTGTTAATCAAATAATAAGCATCGTTAGTGTGATAGGTGCTTTTATCGTTGGAAGATTTTTGGGACTTATCACTTTTGTTTTTCTTTTTGCTATTTTAATAGGTCAATGGTTTCCAAAGTGGTATATCAAAAAGAAAAAAGTAAATTACTCATTGGTTAATTGGATTGCTTGGTCTAATGTTCTAACTTGGTTATTGCCTCCTCTTGGAATACTAACTGGAGTAGCCACTTTCGAATTTAGCAATCTTATAGAACAAACTAATAAAAAATACAAATCATTAGCAATAATCTCCATAGTCCTTTCTGTGGTAAATGCAATTTTTGGGATAATAATTAACTTATAAATTTATGTTTTGTGAAAAATGCGGAAAAAATATAGCAGACGATAGTATTTTTTGTGAGTTTTGTGGACACAAAAATAAAGAAGAAAAATCAACGCCACACAAAAAAGAAGAAAAGAAAAAAGTTGGTGGTCTTACTTCTATTGAAAATGAGACTCTTAAGCAAATGGCTAGTCATCTGGAATTTTTTGGCTATGAAATTGAAAAACTTAATTCGGAAAGCAAAATGGAAATCGTCGCGGCTAGACACACAAAAGAAAATAACATTGTGCTTTGGCAAATATACCCAAGTTTTATCTTGTTTAGAACTGGACTTAAAACATCAAAATCTCCATCTTCTGAAATAGATGATTTTATAAATAAGATAAACAAAATACTTGAAATAACAAAAGTATATTATGAAATGATTGATAATGAGCTAACCATTCAATTCGAAGCTATTTTCAATGGAAAGTATGATAAGGAGATTTTTGGACAGTTTATAGATTTTTTCAAAAATGACCAAGTTAAAATGTGTTCGGTCGAGGAATTTAATAAATTATTTATAGATTAAGATGTTTTGTGGAAAATGTGGCAATTCGCTATCAAAAGAAGCGAAGTTCTGCAGTAAGTGTGGGACTCCAATTTTGATTAGCACTAGCCAAGTAGAATTACAAGAAAACAAAAAAGATGCCCTGCCATCTGAATTAAAAAAATGGAATTGGGGTGCATCTTTATTGGGCTGGATTTGGGCTATTGGAAATAAAGCTTACTTGATGGCGTTTTTAGGTATTCTTATAATGCTTATTCCTTATGTTGGTTGGTTAGCGAGTATAATGCTCTTTGGAATAAAGGGAAATGAGTGGGCTTGGGAAAGTAAAAAATGGGATAACTTGGAACATTTCAAAAGAGTTCAAAAACTTTGGAGAAATTGGGCAATAGGAATTACGCTTATTATTTTAATACCGATGGTTTTATTTCTAGTTGCACCACTTTTCACAACAACTGATAATAACACAACTAATGATATTGAAACTACTTACAAGAGTGATGATGTGAAGCAAGTAGCAAATAAAACTCAAGCAAGCGATTTAAGGTTTGAAAAAATATCTGAAACAGTAGTAAACATCCTTTGTCCGTATTCAAGCGAGCCATTTGCAATAGATAGTAATGGAACAGGTGGCTCTGGAACAATACTTGACTCCAATGGATTGATTGTGTCTAACTCCCATATAATTCCTCAAAATGAAGAAGTGCTGGATGTGTCAGAGGATGGATGTTTTGTAATTTTACCTGATAATGAAACAGGCTCACCAAAAGAAATATACCTCGCAACTCCTTTAGTGTTTAATGATTTGAGTGATGAGTATGATTTAGCCTTCCTTACAATTTATGATGTATATTCAGATGAGGATGGGCAGTATGGTCAATATCCTAATGATTTTCCATCTTTTGATGACACAGATTATTGTGAAGATGAGCAAATTAAACTTGGAGAAAATGTTAGAGTTTTAGGGTATCCTATATCAAGTGGCGGATATAATCTAACAATAACAGACGGAGTCGTTAGTAGTTTTACTGACGATGGACTTATTCTAACATCCGCAAAAATCGACCAAGGAAATTCGGGAGGATTAGCGATAGATAGGGATGGTTGTATGCTCGGAATACCTGTAGCAGTAAGTCAAGGTCAGTATGATAATTTGGGAATAATTATCCCGCCTAATATGATTGCTGATTTTATAAACGAAGTAGATAAACAATTAAATTAAAAATATGTTTTGCGAAAATTGTGGAAATGAAATAAAAAACGGTTATAAGTTTTGCAATAAGTGTGGTGTGCCTTCCGCACAAAAAGAAGAACTTGAAACAAGGGATAGAACATCTGTAAGAGAAGAAAATTGGTGGCATCGCTTGGCTAAGGTTGTCTATATTCTAATGTATACTCCTTTATTACTTTTAATCCCTGTGGTTTGGGATGAAAGCAGTTCAACTTGTTCTGGTTCATATTATTATAATTCGTATAGTTGCAGAGATACATATGGAGAAGCAATCTGGTATTCTTTTCTAACTTTACTTGTATATCTAGTCATTGTAAGACTTATGAAGCTAACTTATCTTTATGTAGTTTCTGGAGAAAAGCCAGCTTGGAAAAAAGAATTTAAGAAATTATTTTGATAATAAAAATATGCACTGTGAAAAATGCGGAAAACAAATTAAAGATGGTTCTAAATTTTGTCAATTTTGTGGAGAAAAAATTACAAATGCATCTTTTCATAATCAATCCTTATCCGTAAAAAAGAACGGCAAGTTTGATATGGATAAGCTAATAAAAGGTTCTCTGGCGGTCAGTTTTATAATAATAGCCTTATCAGTTGCATATTATTTTGTAATCTTTATTCCACATAAAGAAAATCAGATTATTGAACAACAAAAAATAGCTCAACAATTAAAAGAGCAAAAAGAGGAAGAAGAAAAAAACAAGGCAGAAGAAGAAAAGAAAAGGAAGGCTACAATGCTAAATGTCTGTCTTTCTTTAGCACAAGATAATTATAGTGCTGTCTGGGCTTCTAATTGCAAATCTAATGCAAGTAAAATATCCACTGGTCTTGCAAGTTGCAGAGAAAGTAGCCTAAGCGACTCTGATTGTAGGAGTATATGGGGAAATCCAGACTCTAGTTCAGACTGTTCATTGCCATTAGATTTAGCAAAAAGCATTGAGGACTCATTAAACAAACAAAAAGACGAGTGTTTTAAGAAATATCCTCAATAATAATTTTTGAATAAATAAGCAAAATAAAGGCTTGATTAAAGGATATTTTATGCTCTTGACAGAAATAGACTGATAACATAGTATTATATTACAAAGTCTCCTGTGCCTGCCTTCGGGCAGTGTGCAGGATTTTTTTATTCTGTGATATAATTGCAAATATGAAAACAAAGAAAGAAAAAGTCCAGATTTTTATAGACGGGGGTAATTTTTTTCATCTTGCATTAAAAAAGCTTGAAATCGATGAAAATGATTTTTTATTTGATAAATTTGCAGAATTTCTTGCTAATGGTAGGGATATTGCAAATCTAGGTAAAAGATATTATGTAGGCACAGTTAGAGAAAAAGAAGGCGACCAAAGAAGTAAAGAAAGGATGTCAAAGCAAACGAAATTACTCACAACCCTAAAGGAAGCTGGATGGGAGATAAAAACAAGCAAACTAAGGATAAGAAATGAGAAAATAGTTATTGATAGCAGAGTGAATAATTATAAAGAAATCATAAAAAAAGGAATTACTGAGGTTGAATATACAAAAATGAGAGAAAAAGGCATAGATGTTAAATTAGCAACAGATTTAATTATTGCAAGCTTTGACAATAGATTTGATACAGCTATTGTAGTTAGCTCTGATACTGATTTAGTTCCAGCTATGGATGTAGTTAAATATAGAATGAAGAAGAAAGTTGAATATGTCGGTTTTTCTATTCCATATCAAGACAAAAATGGCAATGAAGATAGCACGAAACCTCAACCAACAATGATAAGACATTCTGATATTCAAAGAGGTCTTGTTGAGTCGGACTTAAAGAAGTTTGTTAAAACTCAGGAAAAATTAATATAGTGAGCTACGGTGTAAGGTATTAAGCAAATTTTGGTAGATATAATTTTCCGCTTATTTGCAGTAATTTGGTTCTAATGTCCATTATTGAGCGGAGCCCTGAACTTACTTAATAAAAAACACGCCCTACCCAAAAGCGTGTTTTTGTTTTTTTCGTTATTTAACTGTAAAAATGAAAACGATTTTTTTATATTTATGCGTTGCTAAATCTTAACAGGTAACGTGAGGAAAAGTGAAAGTGCCTGATCACTTTCCTTCTCTCCATTTTCATAAGCCTTGGTTTTTGTTTTTTGCTATATGCGCATTTTTAAAATTTTTGAAACCGACCAAGAGAAAATTGAAAAATATTTATCGGATCGGTTATTTTTCCTTTTTTCATAATTATGTGGTAGAATGTGAGCGAAGTGTTAAAACAAAAAACAAAGAAAAATGAAAATGAGTCCCAAAAGACTTGAAGTTTTTCTGGAGTTCCTGTGTTTTGGAGTGATCATGGGCGTTATTGAAGACATGATCGCAGTCAGAATCACATCAGGAACACCTATAACATGGAAGGTTTTCGGAGTCATCGTTTTAATAGCGATTCCTTTTGCCTTCATCGGAGAAATGATCGTCGACAAGATCAACTTTGTGAAGCTTTTCAGAAGATTCTTTTCAAAAAAACGAAGGGCATAGAAAAAACAGCAAAACAAAATCGAAGCGCCGCAAGGCGTTTTTTTGTTTGCCGACATCCCTTCCCTGTTCATGCGGAGGATCCAATGATGAGCAATGTTCATCCCGATCACTGGCGACAGAAGACGAAAAAATTCTGTTTGTACTAAATGTAGGCATGATAATTAATTAATCTTCAAAAAAATGGACAAAAAATACATCGACGGTTTTGTTCTTGCGGTTCCGAAAGAAAAACTTGACTCTTATCGCGAGATGGCCCAAAAGATGGCAAAACTTATGAAAAAATACGGCGCCCTGAAATATATCGAGGCTGTCGGAGAAGACATGAATCCGAAAATGATGGAAGGCATGGAAATTGCGAAATTCCCGCAGATGGTCCAGGCCAGGCCCGACGAAGTTGTGATGTTTTCCTTCATCGTTTTCGAATCCCGCGCGCATCGCGATGAAGTAAACGCCAGGGTCATGAAGGATCCCTTTTTGAATGATTCTGAGATGAAGGAAAAAATGATGCCTTTTGACATGAAACGCATGGCCTACGGCGGATTTGAAGTCATCGTGGAAAGCTGAAAGTCCGGCATCTTCAAAAAACCCGCTGTACTGGCGGGTTTTTTACACGCATAATTTTTGTTTGCGAACTTTTCTTAAATCCAGGATAATTGAAGTAACATGAGAAGTCACGTGACCCCTCACGTTACCTTGCGTCATCAGTCGTAAGGCAACGCGCCGAGTGCGGAATAGCGTTCATTGAGGCTGCCGAAAATCTCCATATCTTCTTCGCTTATTTCAAAATCAAAAATATCAATATTTTCTTCAAGATGCGGCTTTTGATTCGCTTTTGGAATCGGCACCGTTCCAAGCTGCAAATTCCAGCGCAGCAGCAGTTGCGCCGGCGATTTTTTGTATTTTTCCGCAAGCTGCGCAAGACGCGCATCATCAAGACGATCGGTCCTTGTAAGCGGACTGTATGCCTGGATGACAATGTCGTTTTCCCTGCAATAGCTAAACATTGCCATGCTGTGTCCGAAAGGGCTCCATTCTATTTGATTAACTGCCGGCACTTCACCGGTTGCCGACGCAAGCTCGTTGATAAGACTCATCGAGTAATTGCTCACGCCTATATCCCTTGCTATTCCCTCGTCTCTTGCCCTGATCAATCCCTTCCATAAATCTTCTCCTGCTCCTGTTTCCGGAGGGCGGTGAATAAGAATAAGATCTGCGTAATCCAATCCCATTTCTTTCACATATGATTTTGAAGCTTCGTACGCATCGTCTATTTCTTCAATTTTTGTGACGATATACAGCTTTTCGCGCGGAACGTTGCTTGTTCTTATCGCCTCGCCTGCGGCCGGCTGCGTTCCATAGTCCGACGCAGTATCAATCATGCGGTATCCGATGTCTATGGCATGCCGCACCGTGCCGGCGGTATCCCTGGTAAGCTGCCACGTGCCAAGTCCCATGACGGGCATTCGGCGCCCGGTGCGCAAATTTATTTTTGATTCTATATCCATAATAATAAAATTTTGTCTTCAAATTTATACAAACAAGCCTTGACGATTATTGCGCATACTGCGCGCATGCAAAAAAATCGAAAATAGTTTTGTATTAGTATCGGAGCCGTATGATGGCACTAATTAGTGTAATAGAATGATACGGTAAAATAATAAAACAAAATTTATGGAAAAAATCAAAGTCGAAAACCACACATTCACAGGATTTTCATGGTTCGCAGGTTGGCTTTTTACGATCGGCTTCCTCAAACTCACATTCTGGAAAGGAGCGCTTGCCTTGATCGTCTGGCCTTATTACATCGGACAATATATCAACGCATTGACGCAAAACTAAATCTTTGCGGATAATTTCATAACAATTTGTATACATATGAAAAACATATTTTCGCGCGGATATGCAGAAATGATTATCCGTTGGTCTCCTCGTGTTCTGGGATTGGGATTCGTCTTGTTTCTCTCCCTTTTCGCTTTTGACGTGTTTGAGGGAGAATTCAACGCCAAGATGCTGCTGGGGTTTTTCATCCATCTTCTACCTTCCCTAACGCTGCTCGCGATAGTCATTGCTTCGTGGAAATGGGAACTTGTCGGAGCGGTCTGCTTCTTTTCTTTCGCAATATTCTACGTGTGGAGCATCGGATTGGGACGCCCTTGTAGCCGGTATGCTTTCATATCTGGACCGGCCGCGATCGTCGCCGCACTATTTTTCATGAGCTGGCTCCAAAAAAGAAAGTCGCTGAAAAAATAACTATTCTAACGCAGACTGAACGCGCATGCAACATGCAAGAAGACCAACCGCATGTGATGGTCTTCTTTTTCTTTTACCTTCCTTCGGATTTTTTCCCCTTATTGATCAGCTCTCTGACTCTCTTTCCTCCCATCTGTCCAAGCTCCCGATACCCTTCATGCCCGAGCTCCTGTTTTCTCGTGTTTCCTCCTTTCTTTCCGGCTTCACGCACTGTAATGTCTCCCCTTCCTCTGTTTCCTCTGTTCATATTTTTCCACCCCCTTTCAGAAAATTTATTTAGGTGCTATCTTTCCATTTGTTTTCCTTCATTGATCAGCTCTCTGACTCTCTGCCCGCCTTTCCTGCCGGCGCGCTGCGCCAAATCCGGATGTTCTTTATGCGCCATATGCCCCAATCTTGAATATCCTTCCGGTCCGAGTTCCTGTTTCCTCATGTTTCCGCCTTTCTTTCCGGCCTCACGCACTGTCATGTCTCCGCTCCCTCTTGATCTGTTCATATTTTTACACCCCCTTTCTATCTAAACTTTTGCCATATTCCTTGCTTTATTTTCCTTCCACCTTCTTTCCCTTATTGATCAATTCTCTCACTCTCTGTCCGCCTTTCCTTCCCGCCCGTTCAGCGAGATCGGGATGCTGTTCGTGCGCTGACAGTCCGCCCATATGCCCGAGTTCCTGATATCCTTCATGTCCGAGTTCCTGTTTTCTTATGTTCCCTCCTTTCTTTCCGGCTTCACGAACAGTCATATTTCCGCGATTAACATTTGCCATAATTTCACACCCCCTTTCTTTTATTGCTTTTATCTCCGTGGAATGCTCCACATGAATTACTACATAATATATTTCGGGAAATTCTTTAAGAAAAACACGCAAAATTTTGCATTTTTTCAGCCGAGAAAAATAAAACGACACTCTGATTTTGCGGCACGCCAGCTGATGAGAAAGAGCAGAAAGTGTTATATAAATTGTTGCGTAACATGTTATATAACAATTTATATAACAAAAAATTTCTTTCCCGAAAGCGCGACAAAAACCGCCCATAAGGACGGTCGTTTCGCAAAAATTTGATAAATTTTAAATCTTAGTAATCCTTCAATTTTCCGATGGCTTTGTGCTGTCTGATTTTTTCCAGAGCTTTCGCTTCGATCTGACGTATGCGTTCGCGGGTCACGCCGAATTCTTTTCCTACTTCTTCAAGCGTGTGTGTCACTCCGTCCTCAAGCCCGAAACGTATCTTCAAAATTTTCTGCTCTCTCGGTGTCAGTTCTTTCAATACTTCTCCGACATGATTTTTAAGCAATTTTTTCGAAGCAACCTGATGCGGCATGATTGTTTCCGTGTCCTCAATGAAATCTCCGAGAACGCTGTCATCATCGCTGTCTCCGACTGAAGTTTCGAGCGAAACTGTTTCCTGTGAAATTTTCTGGATATGCCTGATCTTGTCCACCTCTATGTTCATTTCCGCCGCGATTTCCTCCGGAAGAGGCTCGCGTCCCAGTTCCTGCACCAAGCGTCTCGTTATCTGCGTGTATTTGTTGATTGTTTCAACCATGTGAACGGGAATTCTGATGGTCCTCGACTGGTCGGCAAGAGCGCGCGTGATGGCCTGCCTGATCCACCATGTCGCGTATGTCGAAAATTTGAAGCCCTTTCTATAGTCGAATTTCTCGACAGCCCTGAAAAGCCCGATGTTTCCTTCCTGAATAAGATCCAGAAGGGATAAATTATGACTGCGGCCGACATATTTTTTCGCGATACTTACGACAAGGCGGAGATTGGCTTCGGTAAGTTTTTGCTTGGCGGCCAGATCGCCCTTCTCGCTTGCCTTGGCAAGTTTCACCTCTTCGTCTGAAGTAAGAAGCGGAACACGCCCGATTTCGCGAAAATACATCTGCACCAAATCGGATGAAGCATCTTCTGCGACTTCCCCGAGCACCGCGTCGGCGCTTTTGTTTTTTTTGCTTTTTTCATACGCCTCGACTTCTTTCTCGGTATCAATCTTGAGCATATCGTCGGAAACGACAACTTTTATTCCGGCCGTTTCCAGTTTTTCATACAGATTTTCCAGCTCATCGAGTTCCTCCTCAACATCAGGAATAAGATGTATTATTTCATCTTCAGTAACGAAACCTCTCTGCTTTCCTCTGGCCATAAGCTCCGCCATCACGTCCATTTTTTCAGGCGCCTGTTCCGCCGCTTCATTCTTATCTACGCGCTTTTTTTGAATCTGTTTGGTTTTTTTTGTTTTTTTCGGTTGCGCAGCTCCTTTAGATTTTGAAGTGGATTTTTTGATTCCCGTTCTTTTCGCCTTCAAGGTTTTTTTGAAGGCCGCTTTCTTGCTGCTTCTTTTGGTTTTCTTTGACACGTTTTTTTTCAATTTAATTGTTTTGCTTCTTTTTGCCCTTGCGTTTTGACCCTTTTTCCTCTCCTTATGAATACTGTTTGAGTTTCCGCCTTTTTTCTTGCGACTGCGCAAAAACTTGTTGCGAACCTTTTTAGATTTCGCATTTTTCCTCTTTTTGTTCTTCATAGTCATTAAGAATATCTTTTAATTCCTTAAAGATATTCCGTTAAAAGTAAGAAGTGAATGTGTGCTGCAGTAAACAGCAAAAACCGGGCACTCCCAGTTTTTATTTATTGCAACGTTTCTTGAGAAAGCTTTGTGAACTCGCACATTAACTTGGCGAGGGCGTCTTTATCCCCTTTTTGCTCAGCTTTCTCTATTTCCCTGATAATAGCATGAAGTTTTTCTTTTTGCAATTCCCTGAGATATTGCGTCAAGTACTCGTCCGCAAGGCGCTTAAGATCCTCTTGGGAATATTCAACAACACTGTCTTTCGCGAATTTATATTTTGCGTCAAAATAAATTTTTCTGAGTTTCTCCAAAAACTCGCGATCCTCAATTTTTTCAAGCATGGCATCAAAAGAAAAACCGGTTTTCTCTCCGTTTTCCAATATGCGCCCTATCACCGCATCCCCTTGGAAAAGCACGCGTTTGGATTCCGCCATTTCTCTCCATATTTCTTTGCTGCTCAAAATCACACCCGCCAAATGGTCTCTTATGGCATCGCTTCTCTTTTGGAAACCTGCTATTTCTTCGTCGCCAGATGAAATCTGAACATTTCTTTGTCCTCTGGCGCCTACAGTTGCTGATTTTAGTACGTCGCTTATGGCGCTTTCTTCCACGTCGAGCTCATGCGCGATTTTCTTTACCCAATAGTCTTTGCTGATCTTGTTTTCAATATGCGCGACATGGGAAAGAATTTCTTTTGCAATCTTGTTTTTTCCCTCCGCGGTATTTTTGTCATATTTCAAAAGAACTCTTTCAAAGAAATATTCGACCGCGTCTTTTGATTTTTTCATGGCTTCCGCGAGAATTTTCGGATCTTTCTTGACTGCGTCGGCGGCGTCTTTGCCGTCGGAAAGCGTGATGATTTTCACGTTCATGCCGTTTTCAAAGCAAAGATCCGCACTTCTTCCGGCCGCAAGCTGTCCCGCGCTGTCCATGTCAAAAAGCATCGCGACATTCTGCGTATATCTTTTGATGATTGCTATATGTTCCTGCGTCATGGCTGTTCCGGATACTGCGACCGTGTTTTCAATTCCAGCCTGAGACGATGCGATCACATCCATGTTGCCTTCGACAATCAAGACATAGTTCTTTTTCTTGATCGCATTTTTCGCCTGTGACAATCCGTAGAGAATGTTGCTTTTGTGATAGACGATGGTTTCCGGCGTATTCACGTATTTCGCCTGCGATTCGTCGCCGCCCGGAGCGACACGCGCGGAATATCCGATCACATTTCCAAAGGCGTCTTGGATTGGAAACATAATGCGATCGCGAAAACGATCATAATAATTTTCGGTGGCATGTGACAAGTGGCCGGAATTGGAATGATCCTGTTTCTTGTCGTTTGTTCCTTGTTGTTTTTCTACAAGAAGTCCGGTTTTGAAAATTTCCTCAAGCGTATAGCCTCTCTCGGTAAGGAATTTCAAAATGTTGCGCCAGCCGGCCGGCGCATATCCAAGGCGGAATTTTTTGATGCTTTCATCTTCAAGTCCGCGGTCATGAAGATACTGCAATATTTTTTTTCCGCCCGAACTTTTCCAAAGCTGAGTTTCATAGAATTTAGTTGCAAGCTCAATGGCAGATAGCACTCTTTTTTTGGCATCCGTGTTCTGAGATTTGTATTCTCCAAGCTCAACCCCAGCTTTTTCCGCAAGCAATTTCAGCGCTTCGCGAAAATCCATGCTTTCGATTTCCTCGATGAAAGTGAAAATATCCCCGCCTTTTGCGCATCCGAAACAGTGAAAAATCTGCTTTTCCTCGTTGACCATAAAGGACGGGGTTTTTTCATGATGAAAAGGACACAAACCCTTCCAGTTTGCCCCGGCCTTCGTCAGCCTCACATATTCGCCGACCACATCGACGATATTGAGCCGTGATTTGATTTCTTCGACATTGTTATTCATGTCTTCAGACTAGAAAACTTTGACAAAAAACGCAAATTCCCACGAAATTACAAAATAAGGATGAAAATACAAATATACAAAAATATGCCTTCCCTTTCAGCGAGATCTGATCTTATTCGTACTCTTGTAGGGATATAAGAAACTTCTTTACTTTTGCGAGAGGCTTGAATTTGAGATATGTTTTTTTGTCGTCCTCGCTGCCGTAAAGAGATGCCCGCGTGGCTGCATAGCCCTTTGGAATGAAAAGACTGTCGAAACCGTAGCACCTGTCGCCTTCTGGTCTTTCGGCAATTTTGCCATCCAGTTTGCCTTCAAACAATTTCAAAATTTTGCCGTCACAATATCCGTAAACGCATTTTGCAACCGCTTTTCTGTTTCTCCCGTCTAACATCGAACAAATTTTTTCAAGCGGCATTTTTTCTATAAAAAAACGGATGAACGGTCCGGGCAATCCTCCGAGCGCTTCAAATTCCAGCGAAACATCCTCGACCAAAACAGGCTTTTTGACTATTTCATAAGCCTGCTTCACCTTGTGCTCGACAATTTTTCGAAGATCAAGCGACTGAATTTCATCAAGATCTATCTTTTGATGCTTCACCGGAAAGCCCAGAAAATTTTCAAGATATTCCGCTTTTCTGGCGTTTCCGGTGATGAAAATGATTTTTTTCATAATAGCCGGAAGCAAATTACTGCTGCTCAGCCGGAACGCTGTTTTCCAACAGCAGACTTCTGTACAGATTGATGTTTGCAAGCCAAATGATGGGGATTGCTACCAATATTCCCACTCCGAAGAGAAGAGCCCCCAGAATGAATATTCCGAACGACACCAGAATAAAACCGAGCAGCGGCCATTTTATCCCGCGCGTCAAAGACGTACTCTGTTTCATAGCTTCGCTTATATCAAGATCTTTATCGACAATGAGAGGGATGACAAACATGAAACGCAACGCAAAATAGATGCCGGGGATGATGAACAGAATCAATCCTAAGACAATAATTGTGAAAAGAATGATTTCCGCGCCGAGCACGCGCCAAAAATATTTAAACTGCGTGAATATATTTTCTATTTTATTCTTCTTGCCGTCGTAATAATCGAGCAATATTTTCACGTATCCGCATATCATCCAAGCGCTCAAAAAAATTCCTGCAATACCCAGCAACATTCTGTCACTCGGACCTCCGCTCGGCAAACTTCCAATAATCAAAAATATGGCGGTAAGGCCCATAAAATACCAGAAGCTTTTCTTAACTTCCCTCCAACCGTAACCGAAAGAATTTTTAATCGGAACTTTTATTGTTTCCATAATATTTATTACAAATTACAAATTATAATTAGTTTTCAATAAAATAATTTTCTTGGCAAACAACCGATAAATATATTTATATTCAAAATTAGTTAATTTTGGCGGTGTGCTTTCGAAAAAATTCGAACTGATTTCGCCCAAAATTTATAGGGCGGGCGGAATTCCCCCCAGACCCCCCTTTCGCCCGCCCGCAGAAGCGACCCTTTCGGATTGGACGATTTCAAGTTTTTCGTTACGCTTTTAGCGGAACTCTGGGCTCCGCCCAGTTTGGCGGCAAATTCTTTATACCTTTTTTAATTTTATCTTTGTAAAGTCAATATCTTTCATATTTTTTGGTATTTCAAAATGACTTGATAGATTATCCCAATCCTTATCTCTTATTGTTCTGATCTCTCCCAAATGAAAACTAACCCACGATTTACCAATTTTTGAATCTGGTTTGACTTTCTTCAAGTTATTCTCGCTAATTGTTTTGTATTCTTGATCTAAATCAAAACCAATATATTTTCTACCTAATTTTTTTGCAGCTACTGCTGTTGTCCCAGTTCCTACAAAAGGATCTAAAACAATATCTCCTTCATCTGTTGTCATTAAAATCAATCTTTCTAACAAAGGAACTGGCAATTGGCAAGGGTGTTCATCTCTATATTTATTGTGTTTAATTCTATGAATATCAGTCCAGATATCTGACACTAATGGCCCAAATGGATGCAATCCTGCCTTTTTCCCACCATAATCTTTTCGTAAATAATCTGACTTTCTTTCTCTTTCGTGAGGCATTCTTATTTCATAAATTTTTGTCTTCTTAGAATCTTTTACATAAAACAAAACACCATAATGTGCGGGCTGTAAACTTTTACCCATTGGGGATGTTGGGGCATGCCATGCAATCCAGTGTTTGAAATGAGCGTATTCATTTAGAAGTTTAACGTAGTAAGAAAGCCACTTTGGTATATTGTGAACAAATATTGATCCAGTTGGCTTTGTTATTCTTACCATTTCCCCAATCCATTTATCGCACCATTCAATGTATTCTTTAAATTCAAGACTATCTTTATAACCGTTATATTTCTTTTTTAAATTAAAGGGCGGATCAGCAAAAGTCATATCAACAGAGTTATCTGGAATTTTTTTTAATAATTCTAGACAGTCGCCTTTAATTATTTTATTGGTATATTTATCGAGCATAGCCATCATTTTTTAAGTAATGTTTCTATCAGAAGTTTTTCGAACCTTTTTAACTCTTCCTTATGGAAAGTGAAAACATCTTCATAAGCTGTAACCATTCTTTTTAGGTCACCCTTTCTAACATACCAACCAATACCATCAACAAACCCTACAAACTTTGCATTTGGATAATGGGCCTTAATGAGTGAATCGATAGAAATCTCTGTTTTTGATTTATCGCCTTGACCGGATGAAGTAGTTACCAAAAATGAGCTTTCGGCAATAATTAACGGATTGTGTTTGTTTGGAATAATAAAATCCATTGTTCTTTTATTATCGGGGGCATTGTCAATGAGTTCGCTGAGATCGCCTTTTTCAAACGGTATTTCTAAATGATTCAAAATTTCTTCGATTAAAATTTCCGGATTATTTTCTTTCATTCCGGAATAACTGCCCTTTTCCTTGTATCTAATCAAAGTGTCGATCATTTCCGGCAATTCAAATTTTAGTTTTGAAATGCTTAGTTTCTTTAATTCAAATAGCGGAATAGTTTTTGTCAAAAACGGAACTGTTGAACCTTCAAAGAAAATATTTAAAATTCCTTTTCTGAAAAATTCATTTTCTTTTATAAATTTTGCGATTTGACCGTCCGACCATTCTTTCAGATTATTTATATCTTCATCCCTAAACCATTTGTCCTTATAAACCAACTTGCTCAATTCTGGATCATTAACAACCCTAATAATTGTAGTCAATCTCTTTAAAGTTTCGTTTGAAAATCCGGTCAAAGCGAGCAACGCTCTAAGACCGTTTTCTTTTTCAATCAATAGCTGTTCAAAAAATTCCTTTTTCAATCCCTGCGTTTCAATATTATTTTTCAATATCAAAAGCATTTCCTTTAACGAATTTAAATAACCTTCATATTTTTCTTCAAAAGCTGGATTGAAAAAATAAAAAGTATTTTTTTTAATCACGGTTTTAAATTTCAACTCGGTTGTAGGTTTTGTGTATTTCATAATGTTATTTTTGATTAGTAAAAAATAATATAGATTCTTCCTTCATTGTATTTTGTAGCCCCCGGATCGGCTTCTTTAAATTGAGTTCAAATTTCAGCCCTTGTTTTTCTCCAAGCTCAATCACCTTTGTTTCCAATCTCACACCATTTGTTTGAATATCGTTTGTACCAATAATTATAACAATAGGCGCGTCTTTCTTTGATACCCGTTTCATTTCGCCGAGGGCTTGATTCATTTTGTCAAAATAAATTTCCAGTTTATTTTCCACGCCTCGCCCTTGTAGGCCGATCATTTCTTGTCGCAAAACTTCCAGATCGTGGCCGAGATATTCTAATTGGGGCTGATCATTTTTTAAATAATCAATAGCAAAAGAATATGGCGGTGAAGTGATTACCGCGTCCACGCTATTATCACCAAGCGGCAAACTTAAGACGCTACCTTGAATAATTTTACTTTTTCCGATTTTTAAATCCATTTTTTGTCTTGCTTCTTGAAAATATTTTATCGTTGAAACATACCTGTCCAATACACGCGGAAAAAGTTTATCAACAGAAGAACTGCTCCGGCCGGCAAATCCGACGGTGTCTAAAAACGCTAATAAAATTATTTCATAATAGTTTCTTTTTTTGTCGTCTTTATTGTTTTTAAAATACTCTGGGACTTTATCTTTTTTCAATTTATCTAAAATTTCTTTTGGATTTTTGATAATTGACTCTAAAATTTTAATATCCAAATCTAAAGCAAATGTTTTAACTTTTCCCATTAGTTCACAAAATGGGCTTAAGTCGACAGAGATAGCGTCAATACCAAGCAAATTAGCTTCAACCGCAACAGTGGAGCTTCCGGCCATTGGATCAAGAACAACATGGTCTGGTTTTATATCAAGTATATTTAACAATGCCCTTATCAGTTGCGGGTGAAATTTTCCACGATATGGGAAAAGGCTATGAGTTGCATATCCCGTTGAATATTTTCCGTCTAAAAAGAAAATCTTTGTCCGGAAAGAACTATTTTTATGAACTTCTTCTAAATTTTGAAGATTGCACGTTTTATAATGAGCTGTTTCTTTTCCATCAACCAACTTAAAATATGCACTTCTTTTAACTAATTCTTTTTTTGATAAAACCTCATATTCCCACAAGGCCAAATCTAATTCAAAAACTTCATCAGTCCCGTCAATAAGCTGATAATTCCCATCAAACAACTTTTCAATTATTGGAGTATGTTTTTTCATAATTGCTTCGTAAGTTCATCAACACTTACACTTAAACCTTTTGCGATTTTTACAACTGTTTGGATTGAAGGTTTGGTAATAACATTTGTTTCAATTTTAGTCAGTGTCGTATAGGGAAGATCGGATTTTTCGCCCTTTCATCCTCAAACTAAACCCCGCTTCCCAAGCCTTTTTCCTTTCATTAATATGATAACAAATATAACCCAATCAATCCAATTACAAAAAAAGAAGCCGGATTTTGTCCGGCCCCTTCGGAGCGAAGATAAAAAATTCCAATTTGCGCCTAAAATCGGCTGGCGAGCCCTCGCAGAGGACGAGCCAACAAAGAAATTTCCTAACTGGCGGTGGGACTGGGATTCGAACCCAGGGTGCCGTTTCCGACACACTTGTACTCCAAACAAGCCCATTCGACCGCTCTGGCATCCCACCAAACTGTATTCGGTATTCTGTATTTGGTATTTATACTAGATAGTTTTTACTCCCACAAGCTGCATTTTTTCGCCGCCCGGAACGCTTCCGAGAACCATGATAACCTTATCGCCGCCCGCCAGTTCACCTTTGGATTTTCTGTAGTTAATCATTTCATCAATCGCCTTTAGTAATTCTTTTTCCTTCGTATAGTATCCCTTGGCTGCCCAAACCAGCGATAGTTGATTATAAGTCTTTTTTTGATTTGTGACAACAAACAGCGGCTTTTCCGATCTGAAATGCGACATAAGTCTGGCCGTAAACCCGGAAACGCTCGCCAGCATTATCGCCTTGATATTTTTGTCCTTTGCAAGTTCATATGCGCTTTTTACGATCTTTTTGAAATCATTTTCTACATCAAGCGCCAAAAGGTGTCTCACATCGTCAAACGGCGATTTTTCTGTATTTTCGATGATTTCCTTCATGATTCTGACGCTTTCCACGGGATATTTTCCGCTGGCGGATTCACCGCTGAGCATCAACGCGTCAGCATGATCCACGACAGCGTTCGTAACATCGCTCACTTCAGCTCTCGTCGGCCGCGGATTTTCAATCATACTGTTCAACATTTGCGTGGCAACAATCACAGGCTTCATGTTTTGCATGCTTTTTCTCACTATTTCTTTTTGAAAAATCGCCACCTTGCTTTCATCCATTTCAATACCAAGATCTCCGCGCGCAACCATGATTGCATCGGTATGATCTATGATCTCATCGAGATTTTTTATAGCCTCCTTCCGTTCAATTTTTGCCACAATTTGCGGCAAGTTTTCCTCGCGACCCAATATTTTTTTTATTCTGTCTCTCAGATTTTCAATATCGTCGCCGTTGGAAACAAACGACATGGCAACAAAATCAACATCGTTTTTCAGAGAAAATTCAAGATCTCTCTCATCTTTTTCGGTAATCGGGCTGATGTGAAGATGTGCATCGGGAATATTCACCCCTTTATGATTCCTGACCACCCCCCCATCAATTACCTCGCATAGCAAAACTCCGTCTTGTTTTTCTTTTACAATAATTTTCATAAGCCCGTCTTCAATCAAGATTTCGTTTCCGATTTCAATATCATCGACAATATCCGGAACATCAAGAAGAATTTTGCCTGAATTCAAAATTTTATCATTTGATGTTGTTTTAAAATTCAAAATTTCAAACTTAAAATCGGGATCTTTGGCCACATCACTGACCAAAACAAAATCGCCGGTTTTAATTTCGATATCCGATTGCACCGCAGTCCGTATGCGCGGTCCCTGAAGATCCGACATTATTCCGATCGGTGTTTTCAACTCTTCGGAAAGCTCCCTGATAATCTTGATTACATTGCCGTGCCACTCATAGCTTCCGTGCGAAAAATTGAGTCTGGCGACGTTCATTCCCGATTTCACCATTTCCCTTATAACCTCCTTCTTATCGGATACCAAGCCCAGGGTTGCAACTATTTTTGTTCGTTTTTCCATAATTTTTATAACGACGATTTGTCTGTTAACAATTACCTCTCTATAATACCTGAAAATTGGCAGTTACGTAAAATCCCGCAAAAGGCGGGATTTGCGTTACGCTCCATCTAAAATTTCATGTACTATTTTATAATCTGTATGCCACCTATAACCAGCAACGGTTTCATTTCGCCCTTCGCGGCATTAACGGCTCCAATTATTGCAATAACGATAAGTGCTACTATTCCTATCGGAAGAATTAAAAACCAACCTAGAATTGGGATGATTGTTCCAAACGCATTCACCGCAATTACAAAAATGAGGAGAACAAGATGCTGATTGGCATGAAACATGGCAAACTTACTTTCTTTGGCATCCGTAAGAAGAGGAATAAAAAACAAAATTGGCAACACATATCCTATCACTGCCATCAGTTTGTTCTTTTCGACATCCGAAGCTTCGGCTTTTTGCTCCGGATTTGACCCGGTGGATTGTTCTTTTTGCTGTTGATCCTGCTCTTGTTTTGGATCCTGCTGCGGATTGATACTTTCTTCCATAAAATTGCGTGATTTTTAATATTTAATACTTGTTTTTATAATTATAACACACTGCGGCAATTAGAACAAAAATGACCTGTTTTTGCCCTTATCGAGCCATTTTTTCATTTAAAAACCAGTTCTTCAATTTCCCTCATTATATCTTCGGGAATAGGATTGTTTTGGAGACTTACACCGGGATATCTCCAGGCTGAGATTATATTAATTTTCCTATTTATCAATTTCATCAGTTGCTGAGCTTTTTCATTTTTTAATTTCCTGATTTGTTTTTCAATTTTTTTTAGATCATTATTTTTTGATTTTTGATTTTTGATTTGATATAAAACCCATATTTCCTGGGACCATGTCTGCTCCTTTGAAGCTTCAGCAGAAATTGCCTTTGTATTTTTTTTGCTTTTTTTAATGTTGCCAGCCGGCGTCATTGCCGCAACGGTATTTGGCGCAATTCCCGTTTCAATTCTTTTTGGATTTCTGATAACGCCGAGGATTTTTTGTTCGGAAAGCCCGTAATAGCGCATCTTTTCCTGTACATGCCGCGTCCAGTAATACTTGTCGGTATTTTTAGGTTTTTTCCACTGCATGATAGTTAAATCAAAATGCAAATATCAAAATAAAAAATTTTGCGCCGCTTCGCTTGCAATTTATTTTAAAAGTCGTCCCGCGAAGCGGGACTCCTTAATTCCGAATTTTGATTTTTGAATTTTGAATTATTTAATATTCATTCCCCGAAGCGCTACGATTCTTTCTTCAATCGGCGGGTGAGTCATGAAAAGTTTTGAAACCTTTTTGCCTTTGAAAGGATTTGCGATATAGAGATGCGCGGTTGCGCGATTTGCCGCTTCAAGCGGTTCCTGATCCTGCGAAATTTTTTCCAGAGCTCTTGCAAGACCTTCCGGATAGCGCGTCAGAAGCGCACCGTCTGCATCAGCCAAAAATTCGCGTTTTCTGGAAATCGCAAGCTGCATCAGCATTCCCGCAATCGGCGCAAGAACGGAAAGCACGATTGCGGCGATCATCAGTATTACCCCTAACTGCCCGCGATCGCGATCATCGCTCTTTCCTCCAAAAAATGCCCAGTGCCTGAACCAGTCCGCAAGAAGAGTTATGAATCCCACCAGAACAACAATGACGGTTGAAAGCAGAATGTCGCGATTGCCGATATGCGAAAGCTCATGCGCCAAAACGCCTTCAAGCTCAACCTTTTCCAGTTTGTCCAAAAGCCCCGATGTCACACAGATCACTCCATGCTCGGGATCGCGACCGGTCGCAAAAGCATTGGGCGCGCTGTCTTCGATGATATATATCTTCGGAACCGGAAGTCCGGCCGTGATGCAAAGATTTTCAACGAGATGATAAAGCTCGCGCGCGTTGTCATGCGTGACTTCTTTAGCCCCACTCATGGAAAGCACGATTTTGTCACTCCACCAATAAGATCCGAAACTCATAATAACGGAAAAAATTACTGCACCATAAAGAATCGCGCTGTTTCCCATCGCATTAGCAAAAACATATCCCACACCTATCACAAACACCAAAAATCCCGTGATGTACACCCACGTAAGACGCGTATTTCTGTCTGATTGATTGTATAATGTTGCCATAACCAAAAGACACAATAATCAAGAATCAAGATAAAAACTAAACGGTATCCAATGATTGATTATAAAAATACAAAAAATTTTTTGCTATTTTGTATTTTGAAAGTTGAAACTTGAGATTAGTTTTATTGTTGTTTTTTGTGCTCTGCTTTTGAAACCGATTAACTTCAGAATTTCACTTCAACATTGGATTTTTCGGATTCATCAGCCGCAAAAAACTCGCGCTTGGTAAACTTCAGCATCCCGGCAATCATGTTTGTCGGAAAAACTTCGAGCTTTGTGTTGAAGTCACGGACATTCGCATTATAGAATCTTCTCGCTGCTTGGATTTTATCCTCGGTATCCGTCAATTCTCGTTGAAGTTCCAAGAAATTTTGATTTGCCTTGAGCTCTGGATAATTTTCCGCGACCGCAAACAAAGATTTCAGCGTCCCGCTAAGCATGTTTTCAGCTTGTTCCTTCTGGATTGGACCCTGGGCTCCCATGGCGGCAGTTCTTGCCTCAGTCACTTTTTCAAACAATTGTTTTTCGTGCGCAGCATATCCTTTGACCGTGTTAATCAGATTCGGGATAAGATCATATCTTCTTTTGAGCTGCACGTCAATATCGCTCCAAGCCTCATCGACCCTGTTTTTAAGCGTTACAAGGCTGTTATAGATTAAAATAACCCCTCCCGCCAAAACCGCCGCGATAATCAACAAAACAATTCCCATATTCATATTTTTACGCCCGCCGGCCTTTGTATCTTTACAAAAACCGTGGATTTTAATGATATAAATCAATTATACATCCAAAACAAATCTATTTCAAATGCAAAAAATATGTTATAATATAATCATTAGAACACATTAATATTAAATTAATAAATTCTGCCATGGAGTATAATGTTCCTTACGCAATTTTTATTATTCCGGTCGCCGTTGCAATAATTGTCCAAGCAATAAAATTCACAATCTATAGCCTAAAGCACGGCTGGAACATTCGCTACGCTTTTACCCACGGCCACATGCCTTCCTCTCATACGGCTTTTGCGATCTCTCTTATGACTTCCATTGCCATATATGAAGGAATTCGCAGCGGCTCTTTTGCGGTAGCTTTTGCCCTAGCTTTTCTCATAATCGACGACGCAACGCGCCTTAGAATGCATCTCGGAGATCAGGGAAGATATCTCAATATGCTCGTGCAGCAGCTTAACATAAGCGAAAAACAGTTTCCGCGTCTCAAAGAAAGAACCGGACACAGGGTAAGCGAAGTTTTGGTCGGAGGAATGCTCGGATTCCTTCTGACGATAGCTTTCGTCGCCCTCTTTTCCTAAAAGTTTCCGCATACAAAACCGCCTTAAGATTTTGGCGGTTTTTTGTGTTGAAAATTTGATATTTATATTCTTTGAAGTTCTTCTTCAACTATCTTGCGATCATTCCACGGCACGCGTTTTTTCCCTATCGCCATTGTTTCTTCCGCGCCCTTGCCCGTGATCACGATAAAATCTCCCGGCTTGGCAAGTTTGAGGGCTTTTTTAATAGATTCTCTGCGGTTTAAAATTTTCCAGAAATTTTCATTTTCTCTCTTGCTTTTTATGCCTGCGACAATTTCCTCCATGATCTGCGCCGGATCTTCTCCATACGGATCTTCGTTGGTCACGATTACATAATCCGCATGATTTGAAACGATGTTTCCCATTATCGGGCGTTTTCCTCTGTCGCGTTCTCCGCAAGCGCCAAACACCGCGATGATTTTCCCCACGATTGAATCTTTGGTTGAAGATTCAGCTTTCTTTATCTTTCCTATAAGTTCATATAGTTTTTCCAAGGAATCCGGCGTAACCGCGTAATCAATCACAATATTAAATCCCTTGTCATTTTGCACAAATTCAAATCTTCCCGGTATGTTTTTTATCTTCTCAAGAGCTTTGCTTATCGTTTCCAGTGTTATTCCTTCTGAAACGCCAGCGCACGTCGCGGCAAGCGCGTTTTCAATATTAAACTCGCCCGGAAGCTGCAGCCGGTATCCGATATTTTGTATTTGATATGAAGAATTGTTCATGCCCAAAATTATGTTTTCCGCTTTTATAATTTTCAATTTTGAATCATAGTTTTTTGCATTTTGGTTTTTTGCGGTATATCCGAATTTGTTGCTTACGGAATATTTCAGATAATTTTCCGGATTTTCCATGTCCAAATTAACCACGATTGTTCCGTTATTTCTTGAAACCATTTTAAAAAGTTTTTCCTTGCTCTTGGCATATTCTTCCATCGTCTTGTGATAATCCAAATGTTCCCTCGTGACATTCGTGATGACGGCAATTTTATATTTCACGCCCCAAACCCGGTATTGATCAAGAGAATGAGACGACGTTTCCAAAACAAGATACTTGCAACCGGCACGGACAGTTTTTTTTATAAACTTCTGCACGGCAAAAGATGACAGCGTTGTAAATTTTGTATCGTTAACCCATTTTTTATCGCCAATCTTAAAGTTTATCGTCGAAGCGACTGCAACCTTATTTCCAGCTTCTTCCAAAATTTTGGCAATCATCTGAACCGTCGTCGTTTTGCCGTTTGTTCCAGTCACTCCTATGACTTTCAATTTTCCTGACGGAAAACCATATACTATATTTGCCAATACAGCTTGCAGAAGATGATATATATTCTTTATGCCTTGCGGAACTAATTGCTTTATTCTATGCATAAATTTAAAAATATTTAAGCATTAAAAATCATTAAAAACGTTGTTTAAAATTCAAAATCAAAGCCTTAATATATTGCAAAGTTCTATACAGCCAATACCTCCATTGATTAATCACAATATCATAGCTTCCGGGAAAAACAACTGGTTTTGTTTTTTGCGAAAATCCCAGTTTGAACCTTGTAATCCCTTCCCATGAATTTGACTTGCCGATTGCAGCTTGTTCTTTATTGCTGATTTTAACTCCGCCGAAGTCATAGAATCTGCATCCTCTTTCCTTTGCATCCAAAATTGCCTGCCAATGCAAAATATGCGGCGCCATCACATTACGATGTTCATTTCCTGACGCACCATGCAAATAGGTCGCAACATTTTCATAAAATAAAACCAGATTGGCAGCAATAATTTTTCCGCCGTACTTTGCGGCGTAAATTTTGAGCATTTCTTTTGGCAAACTCTCAACCATTTTTCTGTAATATTCTTCCAGATGAGTTTTTATACCCTGCCTCAACGCCATCTGCTTTGTAAGTTTCAGGAATTCTTCAACATAATTTTCGCCTTGTCCTTGTCGTCTGCCGCTTGTCACTATTTCCACTCCTTGCTTTTTCGCAAGCCTGATGTTATATCTCGTTTTGGATTTCATATCTGCCAATAGTTCTTGTTCCGTTTTCGCAATATCAATAATAAAATTTTCCCTTGGCTGCATGTCATGCGGCGCCTTGACGATTTTGTAATTTGCAGCGCTTTTCGCCGATTTCAATTCTTCTTCATCTTTTGGTTCAATCCTTATCCAACCGGCCTTGTTTTTTCGAGCCAAATCAATAAGCTCCTGCATTTTTCCTGTTGCTTGCTTCTTGTCACATGCCGCCGTCTTAAGTCCTCTTGAAACATAAAAATACCCACCAACTACCGGCAATCTGTGTTCAATCGCAAAAATCGGCCCATTTTGAGCGCTAACCTCAAAAATACGCCTTCCGGCCGCTTTTTGAAACTGGGCCCATTCCCTGGACTGCAAAAAATGGCTTATTTGAGCCTCTACCAAATTCTTGCCGGTTTTTGAAGAGTCTTTTTCCATGGCTACAGTATAGCAAGAACTTTCGTTTTTTGGAATTTATCTTAATATACTACAAAAAACAAGCCAAAGGCTTGTTTTTTGTTTTGCTATCTCTATTATTTATTTTCTAATCTATACTCCTAAACGCAGAAAAACATGAACTTGACACCGTCACAATTATCAACATGAATAATATTATTTGTAATAATATTGTACAAATAGTCCACAAGCGAATGAAAGACCGCCACAAATCCACTTGCCAAAAGCAAAGAACAACCACTAAAAACTAATCCTTAACGCATCTGACAGATATACCATGATAATAAGAGGTAGTCGAAGTATTAAAAGGATCCCCACCAAAATAACCAAGGCTCCAAGACCTAAGTTCGTCGCTCCAATTATCTCTAATAACATAATCGGTTATATAATGGGCAGACGAAAGAAACCCAGCCAATTTTCCTATTAAATTGGCGATATTTCCGAAGTAAAATGTCATCTCAAAACGCCCCGCCGGGACTGCATTAAATCCGCTCTCGTTTGTTCCGTCATTATAAGGAGACTCCCAATAATCACTGCTTTTTAGTTCCTGAGCGGAATAATTTTTTTGCAAAAGAACAAAATCTTCATTAAGACATCCCACCCTACCGGAAGGAATATGCCATCCGCTAGGACAAATTCCCTGAATTTTTGCTAAACATTGGAAGGCAGGGAGTGAGCCATCCAACCCCTCAATGGCCACTTTAGCGTCATAATAATGGCCGAATGGCGAATCACATTCGTCAGGATATTGCGCACTATTACATTCATAAACTCCGGAAGTTATATCGCTTCCGTCTGGGAATTTTTTCGTGCGCAGATTCTCCGCAAACCAGCATCGATCACCGATTGCAACTACGGGATAAACCATTTCTTCATCACCTCTTCTGTCAACAAATTCGGTCAATCCTCCGCACGGATCTCGTAAAACAGAAACTTCAACCGCTCTTATGGTGTTTTTATATGTTCCGGCAGATTTGATAAGTCCGATTTCATTAAGAGAAGTATCGCAGGTATCAGATTGATTACCATCTTCATCAAAAAAAGTTAATTCATATGAAGAACCCGCAATTACATCATCATCAACTTTG
>Ga0255340_1001284_pt1 | contig 34178 bp, 35 predicted proteins | sample wastewater_treat_7_FD_192417 | JGI IMG/M metagenome (GOLD analysis project Ga0255340, IMG submission 192417) | Wastewater microbial communities from Lulu Island WWTP, Vancouver, Canada - plant10 | ecosystem: Engineered > WWTP > Wastewater > Unclassified | place: Canada: Vancouver, British... | reverse complement strand
CAACGATATTTAAAAAGGTTTTGATATATTAAATTACTCACCCAGTTGTTATTATTTTCATTATTGTTTATTTACTAAAAGAAAATAATTTTAACTTTGGGTTTTTTCCTTTTTATCAAGGTAATATCGTCGTTGTTTTTAATGAACCTTTCAATGAGTATTTTTTGTGAGTGAATTTTTGGAAAAAGAGGAGACATAAGATATTGAGTACATTATTTGCTCACATTTAATTATTCTATTTTAGATACAAGTAAAAAATAGAATAACATTTTGCTAATAGATCTCACATTTAAATTTTTTAATACACTGATTTTGTAATTATGTACGTTGCAAGAATACATATTTTTTTTATGGTATCTGGAAATAACTTTATTACGTTACCTGTGATAACGGACACCTCATGAACTTGACTGCGTAAAATTTTTTGTTTACGCTTTAAGTAATGTTCTTATCGAAAATAACAAAGAAAACAATGTTTTTGATGCTATCTACGATTATTTTGTGTTTTTCAATTGTTTCTTATGCTCTTTCTTATGAGTACGCTGTTACAGTTCCTATTTTTGAAAATAAGGGAAGTGTGGGGGACATTGTAAGCTATAAAGATGGTAGGTATGTATTATCTTCTGAGTATCAGGATAGTGCTGTATGTGGGGTTATAGTTGAAGATGCGTCGATTTCATTTGAAGATAGGAATTTAGAACAATCGAAATTAGTTACTTCAACAGGAGAGGTTTTGGTCAATGTTTCGGCTAAAAATGGCTCTATTCAGGAAGGCGATTATATTACAAGTTCCGATATACCTGGGGTTGGTGTCAAGGCGACGGAAGACGGGCAGGTTATCGGTGTTGCTATGGAAAGCTTTGATCCATCAAACAAGGAAGATATAGGTCAAATATATGTGCTAATGGATATAAAAACCAAATTTTTTGGTAAGGGTTTGAGCGGCAATATATTAGGGGTTATTAGGAATAGTTTGACATCACCATTCATGACACCTATACAGGCACTCAGATATCTATTGGCCATCGCCATCATATTTGCGTCTTTTGTCATAGGATTTTCGTCATTTGGCAAAATAACAGGTTCCAGTGTGGAAGCTTTGGGTAGAAATCCTTTAGCGGGGACTTCCATAAGAAAAGTTGTAATTTTTAATTTTATTTTGACCTTTGTAATTATGGTAATGGGTCTTGTTGCCGCATACTTTATTCTAACAATTTAAGTTTTAATGAATTGAGCAAGATATTGAAGATATTTTTCTATGTGCTTATAATTACTGTATGAATTTTGAACTGCCCTTTTACTTATCAGGAATAGAAGTACTAACTATAGTGAATTTTGTTCTTGCTGTTTGCCTCTTTTTACCGCTTATCCTACTCGGGTACTGGTTTATTTTTGAATTTCGGAATTTGGATTTAGGTAACGATGATTTTTACTATAACAACGATGATCACCATCATAAATTTTATTCTGAGGTTAGTAAGTCTGCAAATGCAAATGGAGATATTAAAGAAGGTGCTTATAACGAGGCTTTGGAAATTTTAGACAGGGCCAGGGCTGATTCTTTAAAAATATTGGGCAAAGCACAAGCTAAGGCGCAGAATCTTTTGGATAACACATATGTAATTTCCAAAGAAAATAGAGAAAAACTTCAGGAAAATATAAAAAATATTTACGATAAACAAAATCAGACTTTAAGTAATTTATCGGAAGAATTATTGGAAAGCTATAGATTATCTATAGAAGAAGGGAAAAGGGAAAATATCAGGACACTTTATGAAGTTACTGAAGCAATGAAACAAGAGGCTATTAGAGGAGTGGACGAACTGAAAGATGTCGTTAAGAAGGAGACCATCGAGGCGCAGGATGCTCTCGAAGATAAAGTGAATAGAGAATATGCCAAGGTAGATGCAGAGATAAAAGAGTATAAGAGAAAAAAGATCGAAGGTCTTAATAGAAAGATTTTCGAGCTGTTATCAAACATATACACCGAAGTGCTAAAGCAAGATCTAGATCAGACCAAGCATGAGAAATTGATTCTGGAACTTTTAGAGCAGGAATTGAAGACATCCGGACTGAAAAATAGTTTATAGAGGGAGAGTTTAATTTATATCATGGCGGAATTAAGAAAAACAAAGCAAAAGATTAAAGAAGATGCGGAGCAGATAGTATTTAATAGTTTAAAAACCAAACGTAACGCTAATCAGTTTATCCTTTTGAGTGGTGCTTTACTTCGTCGGTCTGGAGAAATGGATATTGCCAAAGTGTTAACTGATGTTTTTGGAGAAATTCGGCCTTCTTGGATGGAGGATTTAATTAAAAATGTTCCTGGTCTACAAACTGGTATTTTATCAGATTCGGATATAAATATATTAAAAGCTATAAGGCATAGAATTAACGATGCAATAGAAGTAAAAGTGGATATGTCGTTCGAACCGTCAGAATATTTCATCGACAGTGTGATAAATATTATGAAAGACGTCCTTAAGGGAGCTAATAAAGGTTCGTACAACGTCGATTTGATAGTAGATGTGAACGTAAAAGAAGATTTTGAACCTGGGGCGATATTTTACGTAAATGGGCACGTAATTGACTTAAGAGTGAGAAATAAAGTAATAAATTATCTTTATTCACAAGATGTCGTTAATAGATATCTATAAGCAATATTTTATAGATTTTGTAGCTAAAAATAAGGAAGTTGGGTTTGTTGAGGAAATAAATCATCCCATGGTCTACGTCAAAGGTTTGCCTGGGGCGTCGTATTCAGAGATAGTATATTTTGAATCAGGGTGCGTAGGTATGGTGACCGGATTGAATGGTAGATATGTGGAGGTACTTTCATTTACTAATGAGCCGGTAAGATCGGGAGAGAAGGTTTCAAGATCGGGAGATTCTCTTCGTATTCCGGTCGGTGAAGGTTTATTGGGCCAAGTAATTACACCATTAGGTACTTCTATGTACCAAAATAAGGTTATTACCGGAATAGAGGAGTATCGCGGGATAGAATCAAAACCATTGCCTATTAACCATAGGGAAAGAATAAATATTCCCTTGGAAACAGGCGTTTCTATAGTTGATATGTTGATACCCTTGGGGAAAGGACAGAGAGAATTGGTAATCGGGGATGGAAATATTGGTAAAACTACTTTTGTCCTCCAGACGATTTTACGTCAGGCTCAATTAGGAACTGTATGTATATATACAGGGATAGCAAAGAAGAAACATTCAATAAAGAAGATCGAGCAGCTTTTTGATAGACATGGTATCAGGGAAAATACTATAATTGTCGGTTCTGCTTCTTCTGATCCTATTGCTGATATTTATCTTACACCTTATACTGCTATGACCATAGCCGAATATTTTCGTGATAAGGGAAGAGATGTTCTACTTATTCTCGATGATCTATCCGCGCATGCTAAGTACTACAGAGAAATTTCGTTGATTTCAAAGAAATTTCCGGGAAGAGATTCATATCCGGGGGATATTTTTTACATTCATGCGCGGCTCCTGGAGAGAGCAGGAAATTTTAATATCAATGGAGAGGTATCATCCATAACTTGTCTTCCGGTAGCATCTTCAATCGAGGGGGACATCACCGGTTATATTCAGACAAATTTAATGTCCATCACCGACGGGCATATTTTCTTTGATAGTGCTGATTTTAAAGCAGGAAAAAGACCCGCAATAAATTATTTTCTATCTGTTACGAGAGTTGGTAGACAAACGCAGACTCCGATAAGATGGGGTGTTAATAGGGAACTTTCCGCTTTTCTTGCTTTGCACAATAAGACTGAGCGTTTTATACACTTCGGTGCTGAAGTAAATGAGGGGATAAAATCTACTTTAGATATGGGAAAGAAAGTAGATCGGTTATTCAATCAGGGTAGTGAAGATATTTATTGTGTAGATATACAAATCGTATTATTTACTTTATTATGGCTGGGTGTTTTACCCGAAGAGAAAATACAAGATTATAAGGTAAAAATGCAGAAATCGTATGATAAAGATGAAGTTTTTAGGAAGAAAGTTACAGATTTGATTAACTCCTCAAGTGACTTTAATGTTTTGCTAGGTAAAGTTAGCGCGGTTCATAGGGATCTTATTAGTTTTATAGAAGGAGGTTCAGCATAAGGTGAAATCTATTAAGAATCTAAAGGATGATATGGATTATCTAACCGGATTTCTGACAATGGTTGAGTCATATGAAGAAATAGCGGCTTTGAGAATGAGAAAAGTGAAAAAGTCCATTTTGGAGAGAAGGGAGTTTATGCAAGGCCTGAATGAGGCATTCGCATACATTTCTTACGCTTATAGAATTTACAGAGAATCTCTTAAAGGTAAAGCAAAGGAGAGAATTATAAATACAAATGGAAAAACTGTTTCAATTCTTCTTTCCTCAAATAGCGGTTTGTATGGTGACATTATAATAAATACCTTTGAACTTTTTAGAGAAGAAACTTCAAAGATTGATACCGATATTGTAATTGTAGGTAAACTTGGTAAGAATATGTATGAAAATTTGTCGGAAAAAAAGAATTACCGGTATTTCGAAATGACAGATAATGTTATTGATGAGTTAAGTATCAAGAAACTGAGTGATTATATACTGGATTACTCTAACGTCATTGTATATCATGGTTCATTCAGAAGTTTCATATCACAAGTACCCACCAGAACAGAGGTTCCGGTGGAATTAAGGAAAATAGAAAGAAGCTTAGAAAGCTACGACGAGAAATTTCTTTTTGAACCTTCTATTGAAAAAATTGCCGAATATTTTGAGAAACAAATCGAATCTCTTATATTTGAACAGGTAGTGTTTGAATCTTATTTAAGCAAGTTTGCATCAAGGATGGTAAGCATGGATGTTGCTTCGGAGAATATCAGCTCTAAAATTCGTAGAGTTGATATAGATATGAAAAAAGCCAAGCATAAAAATATTAATTCTGCCATGCATTCCGCTATTTTTGGAGGTTCTTTATGGAAATAGACACTTTTTCCAAAGGTTCAATAATAAGTATAAAAGATGTAGTTATAGAAGTAGAGTTTTTAGATGACCCGAAGCCTGGAATACACGAAATAATAAAATTAGAGGCTGACGAAAGTGTTATATTTGAAATTGTTGAATCCTCCGGTGTTAATCGTTTTCACTGTATAAATCTATCCGGGAAATCAAATTTTTCCAGGGGGTCCGCGGTAATATGTACGGGGGAGAAGATTAGTATGCCGGTGGGAAAAAACATGTTGGGTAGGGTTATTGATATTTTTGGGAATGATCTTGATGGGTTGGGGAAAGTAGAGTTTGAAAAAAAGAAGGAACTTTTTGCTCCGGCTCCTCCTTACGATGATGCTGTTGTGACTACTGATTTTTTAGAAACCGGTATAAAAATTGTTGATATGTTTACACCTTTGCTACGGGGAGGTAAGGTGGGACTTTTCGGGGGATCCGGAGTAGGTAAAACGATTTTGTTAACCGAAATTTTGAATAATATTATCAATAAGGATTTGGGCGATAATGTTTCGGTTTTTTGCGGAGTGGGAGAAAGATCCAGAGAAGGTCAGGAGTTGCACGAGGAACTAAAAAGTAGTGGTGTGCTATCTAATGTTTCAATGATATTCGGACAGATGGGGGAGAATGCATCCATTAGATTCTTAACGGCTTATGCTGGAGCTACGATAGCTGAGTATATGCGCGACGATTTAGGAAAAAATGTGCTGATATTTATGGACAATATTTTCAGATTTGTGCAAGCAGGTAATGAGCTTAGTTTGCTAATGAATACAATTCCTTCTGAGGGTGGGTACCAGGCTACATTGTCTTCTGAGGTGGCTCAGGTTCATGAAAGATTAGTATCCAGAAAGGATAGGATTTTGACCACTGTTGAAGCTATATATATACCGGAAGATGATTTGTTCGACCAGGCAGCTCAGGCTGTATTTGGATATCTTGATTCATCTATAGTTCTTTCCAGAGATGCTTATAGAGAAGGGAGACTACCCGCTGTTGATATTCTTGCTTCCGATTCCGGAGCTCTTAATCCTAAAAATGTGTCTCCATTGCATTACCAGACTGCAAATAGTGCCAAATCAATATTAAAAAAAGCGGAACTTCTGGAAAGAATAGTCTCTTTGGTGGGGGAATCTGAGTTATCTGAGGAAGACAGAGTAATATATCAGAGAGCCAATAAAATTAAAAATTATATGACACAGAGTTTCTTTGTTGCAGAAAAGCAAACAGGAAGGAAAGGAGAATATATTCCAGTAAAAGACACAGTAAATGATGTAAAAGACATAATAGATGGTAAATATGACCATATATCGGAGGATAAGTTCATGTTTATCGGAAAAATTGAGGATATGGAGAAAGAAATTGTTAAATGAAGAAGATAGAAGATAAACCAGGTAAATTGACCGTGAAAATAAGAAGTAAAACCGGGCAATTATATTCTGGGGACGCGTTTTCGGTCACATCAAGAAATGAAAGTGGGGTTTTTGATATATTGCCATATCATGTCAATTTTATATCATTGATTTTTGATTTTGTTATAGTTGATAAAGATACTCCCAATGAAAAGAAATTTGACATAGAAAAGGGAATTCTTTACATGATTGATAACAATATTAACATTTACGTGGGTTTATAAGGTAATTTTGAAGTTTCTAAAACCCATTTGCTCGAGCTACACGCTAGGAATCCAAACTGTGTTCGTGGTATATAACCACCATTTTGTTATTTGAAAGAATACTTTATATTAGCCTATTTTTACTTTTAAAGAAGGTCCCATCGTTGATGTTACAAATATGCTTTTTATCCATGAGGGGGGAGTTTTGGCGGGTTTACTTTGTTTTAATCCCTCTAGCAATTCATGGTAATTGTCTGCTAAAGATTTATCATCGAAACTTATTTTCCCTATGACAGCGTGGATAATAGGAGCTGTCTTCTCGGTTTTGATATCGATTTTACCTTTTTTAAATTGTTCTATGGCTTTTTGGATATCTTCCGTGACAGTACCGTTTTTTGGGTTTGGCATAACTCCTGTCGGTCCTAAAATTTTTGCATATTTGGCTAGTATTGGCATAAACTTTGGTTCAGAAATTAAGATTTCAAAATCTATGTTAGGTTTTATTTTACCTTGCTCGATTTTTGGGAGATCTTCCGGTGTCAGTAAAATATCAGCTTCTTTTATCTTTTCCGAGGAAAGAACAGCTATTTTTTTGTTTTTTCCCGTTCCATGAGGTAGAACAGTAGAGAATCTAATACTCTGCTTGTTTGGATCTATGTCTAAATTTATGTGCACTTCAACGGTCGCGTCAAACTTGGATTTAGATTCGTTTTTTAACTTTTTAATTGCTTCCTCTATAGTATATTCTTTTGTATCTTTTTCTTTTTGTGTATTTTTCATTTTTCAATTTCGACTCCCATGGATCTGGCTGTTCCCTCAACTATTTTTATAGCTTTATTTATGTCCTTAGTGTTAAGGTCTGTCATTTTTTCTTTTGCTATTTCCTCCAATTGAAATTTGGTTAATTTTCCTATTTTTTCCTTGTTTGGGAGAGCGGAACCTTTAGACAAATTAAGCGCCTTTTTAATTAGATGGGTAGAAACCGGTGACTTGATAATAAATGTAAAGGTTCTGTCCTCATAAACTGTGAGCACCACGGGTATTACGTTTCCTTCCATTTTGGCTGTCCTGGCATTGAATTCCTTACAGAAATCCATTATAGGTACACCATGTTGTCCTAGGGCTGGTCCTATAGGTGGCGCCGGGGTAGCCTTCCCGGCTTCAACTGCCAATTTAACTATCGCTTTTACTTTCTTGCCTTTTTTTTCTTTTGTGTTTGTTGCCATAGCAATAAATTTATGCTTCCCGAATTATAAATTATATTGATTTATAACTGAGAAACTTGAGTGAAAGAAAGCTCCAAAGGAGTTTCCCTTCCGAAAACCGATACTAACACCTTTACCTTTCCTTGTTCTTCATTAACCTCGTCAACTTTTCCGAGGAAATCCTTAAAAGGACCATCACTTATTTTTACGGAATCTCCCACCCTAAACTTAGCTTCAAATTTAGGAGCTTCCATTTTTGCGAACTGGATAAGCGTTTGAACTTCCGTTTCCGGGAGTGGGGTAGGGGTAGATCCCATTCCGACAAATCCCGTTACACCCGGAGTTGATCTAACTATATACCAACTGTCATCATTCATTTCCATCAAAACCACTATGTAACCGGGGAAAAGTTTTTCATTGACGGATCTTTTTTTGCCTTCGGAGACAATAATTTTTTGCTGATGCGGCAAAAATACCTTAAAAACTTTATCGGATTGCCCCCCCGCTTCAATTCGTTCTTTTAGAGAAAGTGCAACTTTGTTTTCATGACCCGAGTAGGTGTGAACAACATACCATTTTGCTTCTTTGCTTACATTTTTATTTATAACTACCATATTCTGGTCGTTATTGCTTGTTTCCTCTGAATTTATGTTGTTCGAGGTTATATTTAATTGTGTCTGATTCGTATCGTCCATATTATGTTATTTTGTAATTATAAAGCGAAGAGCCTCCTTAAAAAGGTAATCAAATACGGTCACCACTATCCCAGAAATCAGGCTTATTCCTATAACATATCCGGTTAATCTCAATGCCTCATTTTTACTTGGAAATTGAACTTTCTTCAATTCCTCAAAAGATTCTTTTATGAATTTGCTTACCTTGTTCACGCCGCACATTCTAACATGATTAGATTATGTTCTCAACATTGTTTTTTTGTTATTTCCCGATCAATAGATTTGGAAGGTGAAAAATAAATTAAGGTTCTGAAGCATTTGTAGAAATGTGTATAATAATCTCTGCTTATGATGTTACAATTGTTACTTCAGGAACCAATAGTTTTTTTCCTTTTAGCCGGAGCTTTAATCGTCTCCATATCCATACACGAGTTTTCCCATGCATTTGTCGCTAACGCTCTCGGAGATAGCACGGCCAAAAAGGGGGGTAGATTGACTCTGAATCCAAAGGCACACCTGGATCCTATTGGTATGTTGTTTCTGCTGTTATTGGGTTTTGGATGGGGAAAACCTGTTCCGTTTGATCCGAATAATCTGAAAAATCCGAGAAGGGACTCAGCTTTAGTATCACTAGCAGGCCCTGCCTCCAATTTAATTTTAGCGGTAATTATTTCCCTGATCCTGAAGCTTGCCAAAGCGGATAACATATTCGGACTTTTTTTGTATATGACTGCTTTTTATAACCTTATTCTTGGTTTTTTTAATCTTATTCCGCTGGGACCTTTGGACGGGAATAAGATTGTCTTTGGTTTTTTACCTGGTAGGTTAGCTATTCAATGGATGGAATTTCAAAAATACGGCACTTACATTTTATTGTTTTTGATAATCTTTAACTTTACCGAAAAAATTGTTCAACCTTTGGTTGATTTGGCAATGAAAATATTGGGTCTTTATTTGCCTTAGTTACGGCAATTGCACGCACAAACGATTTGACTTTGTATTCTATGTTGGTATCATATTACTAATGCTCAAACGAGCAAGCCTGATGTGCTCGGATAAACCGAAGGTCGCTGTAAATCTTCCATCGTTAGATCTTCGAGGGGAGCCGGATTTTTCAAATCAAAAGATTTGAAATAGGGCACCCACCTTAATGCAAAAGGAGATCCGATCTTGGTGGATCGACACATCGGGATAAACTTATGCCTCGCAATCGCGAGGTTTTTCTTTTGTTTTTTTCGTTTCTCAGATTTTTTCTCCCATGACTATTTTTGTTTTTACATCTGTTTTTACTGATATAATTCAAAATGTGAAAATATTTGATCCCAAGCCTTTATCCCAAGAAATTGAGCGGGAAATATTAAATAATCTTAATGAACGCCCGGAGAAGAGAAACAGAAGTTTAGCCATTCTTGAGATCGGAAAAGATCCTTCCTCGGAAAAGTTTATAAAAATAAAATTATCTTTATGTGAGAAATTAGGTGTTAAGTGCGATGTGTTCACATTAGACGAGCAATCGCCGGACAGAGAAATATTTGCGCAGGTAGAGAGAATATTTAAAGATGAAAATGTAGCCGGGGGAATAATACAGCTGCCGTTACCCAGAGAAAGCTTATACGAAGTTTTAAATTTAATCCCTTTGGAAAAAGACATAGATGTGATTTCAACCGAAGGAAAAAGAAGATTTTATTCAGGAGATTTTTCCGCTCTTTCTCCTGTTGTTATGGCTTTTAATAATTTTATACTTAAAAACCAAGTTAATATGAGTGGTTTAAAGACTAAGATTATCGGAAACGGTGATTTGGTAGGGAGGCCGGTGTCTTTCTTTCTGAACAAAAATGGAGCGGATGTTGATATTCTAACCGATTATAATGGAACGGACAAACTTGAGTGCCAACTGCTGGTTTTATGCGCCGGAGTTCCTAATTTAGTTAAGGGAGAAAATATATCCGCAGGTTGCAATATTGTTGATTTTGGTTCATCTGTAGTTAACGAAAAATGTGTGGGAGATTTGGATATTAATTCCGATCTAGAGCATTTAGGATGTATTTCAAAATCTCCCGGAGGAATGGGCCCTTTGGTAGTGAGATGTTTGCTGTTGAATTGGAGCAAAAGAGCTTGATTTACTTGATTTAATGGAGCCTGGGGAGGGAATTGGACCCTCGACTTCTTCCTTACCATGGAAGCGTTCTACCACTGAACTACCCAGGCAAAAGCGCGGAGAGGTATTCTTATGATTTCCTATTTTTATTTTTCCCTTGTTCTTCGTTTTTTTCCAAACCTAGAGCCTTTGTTCCGTAGTAGACTATTAGGGCTATAATTAGAAAATCCACCAGATTGGCGATAAAGTTTCCTATCATTATCTGGTTTGTACCTATTTTTATTGCTAAATTTTGCAGTCCGTTAGCAGCCCCAAGTACTATTCCCAAGACGGGATTTATGATATCTACAACTACTGAGGAAACCACTTTAGATACGGCTCCACCTAACATAAATCCGATTGCCAGACTTACTACATTTTGCTTTTTTATGAATTCTATAAAGCCTTTCATATTTTCTTTCATTCTTCTTTTTAATTTATTACTTTTGAATATCTTTACTTTTCAAATGTTTACTCTGGTGCCGAGAGAGGGATTCGAACCCCCGTAGGCGTAAAGCCAGCTGATTTACAGTCAGCTCCAGTTGTCCACTTTGGTATCTCGGCCGATAATTATGGAGCCGTCTGTGAGAGTCGGACTCACAACCTGACGCTTACAAAGCGCCTGCTCTGCCATTGAGCTAAGACGGCATTTAATATTAATTACATTTTACTATATTAATTTTTCAAATGGTTGGGCTTTCGGGCCTTCAAATTTTAACATACTTCCGTTGTTGTATCTTTATTTTTGTGCGTAAAACCATATCCACCGAAGATTTCTTAATACGAGTATTGAGATAATCTCATTAAAGTGATAACATCTATGGCAAAGTTTACCAAAATTAAAGAAATGGAGAGACAAAATGAAAGCGAAAATGAAAGAAGAGGTGAGTATTGGGGGAGAAAATATAATCTTAGATGCACTACTTCAGTGGGTGTCGAAACATCCAGAGGAGGTGCAATTGGACAAGGACAGAACGGAAGGGTATTCCTGTTGTTCTTTAGAAGAACTTGGTATGCAGGAGGAAGGTCCCGATTGTTCAAATGCTTTTCAATGCTGCTTGTATCGATTAGGACAGTGTGATGGATTTCCAAAAAACTGTCCGGATTTCGACTGTTAAATAAATTTAAAAATAATAATTAAAAGTTAATTTTGGTAAACGGATAAAAAGCTGAGGTTTTCTCTTTCGCCCCAGCTTTTTTTATTGCTTTTTATTGACTTTAAAACACCAAGTGTGGTTTAATTCACAATGCTATGTCGAAAAGGTGTCAAATATGCGGAAAAATGTATCAAAAAGGGAAATTAGTTCCCAGAGGAATAGGAAATCGTGTCACCAGAAGAACTACAAAGAGAAATTCCGTTAACTTAAGGGTTAAAAGGTTTAATATTAATGGTTCAAAAGTGAAGGTAATCCTCTGTTCTTCGTGTTTAAAAAGATTGAAAAAAGACGATATGGAATTAAAGAAGATTTTGGGAGAAGACCAAGCTAAATTGATTAATCCCTCCGTAGAAATTAGGTAGAGAAGTTACCTAAAACCAGAAACGCGTCGGAATAATCAACCAGCTTTTAATTAGTTTTCTTAAGGTAGCCATTTTTAAAACTCTCCCAATTCATTTTGTTTTTTCCCTCTACCTGTATCTCATCTATTTTCAATTTTCCGTCATCAAGATGTGATTTGAATATTTTAACTCTAAGGTTTTTGTTAATATGGTCTTTCAATTCTACTTTCTCGGGAAAAATTTCGGCTTTTTCCATATCTCTCAGATATGTCCATGCTATCGGCCAGGGGTAGAAAGCTCTGATAGCTCTTTCTATTTTTTCAGGATTTTCGTTCCAATCTATCAGAGCATCTTCTCTGCTGATTAGTGTGCTTTTTGGGTTGGTTTTTGAAATAGTATAGGTTGCTAAATTTTCGTCCTGTTTTATAGGAATAATTTTACCTTCGGAATATTTTTTGATTATTTCAGGTAGTTTTTCCGCTGAGATTTGAAAAAGTATTTTATATAGTTCGTCCGATGTATATTTTGAGTCAATTTTGTACTCTATTTGCGTAATTATATCGCCGGTATCCATGTTTTTATCAAGAAGATAAAATGTAACTCCTGTTTTCTTATCTCCATTTAATATGGCGTTCTGGACTGGGCTTGCACCCCGGTATTTAGGCAAGAGAGAGAAATGTACATTTATAATTCCTCCCTTTATGGATTCTATAACTTGCTGAGGAATTATAAATCCGAAGTCGGCAACTATTCCGTAATCAGGATCCGCTTTTTTTATTCTCTGTGATAAATACTCTAAGTCTTCGCCTTTTAAACAGCTGACTTCAATAAAATCTACCTTGTTTTTCTTGCACCACCTTTTTACTTCAGTTTCTTTTTCAATTTGGTATCTTCCTATTTTGGAATTTTTTTTGGTTACACAGAATATTAGATTAAAATTATCTTTGACACTTTCAAGTATTGGCAAAGACCTATCTGAAGTGCTAAAGAATATTATTTTAGTTGTTTTGAAGGGATTCATAATGTATGTTGATCTTCCATCATTTTGTCAAACTCTTCCTGATCTATTGGTTTTCCTTCTATTTTGGACGTGAAGAGTATTCCATCTAGATGATCAATTTCGTGCTGGATAGTTCTGGCAAAAAATCCTTCAGCTTTTATTTTTATTATTCCTCCATCGATGTCCTTTGCGGTAACCTTTATTTTTCTTGCTCTTTCAACAAGACCATAAACATTAGGAACACTTAAGCACCCTTCCCAATCAATTTCTTTTTCGGCGGAGTACTGTATTATTTTCGGATTTATCAAAATTATATCGTCGGAGTTTATATCATCCGAGTTTAAGGGATCTTCGAAGAAGTTCCTTACAACGCATATCCTTTTGGATACTCCTAATTGTGGCGCAGCTAAGCCTGCTCCTTCGGGGTCTTTTGCAATCTTGACAGTATCCATAAGATCTTTAGCTATGTTTTCTATATCTTCATCTATTTTTCCGACTTTTTGTGTTTTTTTGAATAGTATCGGATCCGGTATTGTCAAAATTTTTTTTACTGCCACGCTAGTATTTTAGCATAACTTCGCGTATTAAATCACTTAATTACCGGGGATTTTCCTTGACAAAAACACCCTCATGGTATTATTTATCAGACTACTATGAAGCTGGTAATTGTTGAATCACCAACAAAGGCAAAAACTCTTTCATCAATCCTGCCAAAAAAGGATTACATAATAGAAGCGTCTGTGGGGCATGTCAGGGACCTTCCAAAAAGCGGTTTAGGTATCGATGTTGAAAAAGATTTTGAACCTGAATATGTAGTTCCGCCGAAAGCTAAAAAAACCATCAATGTTCTGAAAAAGAAATCCAAAGATGCCGATGAGGTAATTTTAGCAACAGACCCTGATAGGGAAGGAGAGGCTATAGCATGGCATTTAAAATACCTATTACAACAGACAGGAAATAAAAAATCCTCTGAAAACGGGGAGAACCCTGACGGAGACAAAATCAGTAAAAAGAAAAAAACAGAGAAAAAGTTTGGAAGGGTTTCATTTCATGAATTGACCGAAGAAGCAGTGAAAGAAGCGTTTAAAAGTTTGGGTGATATAAATATGAACCTGGTTAACGCCCAGCAAGCCAGAAGAGTTTTGGACAGATTGGTCGGATATAAACTGTCTCCGCTATTATGGAAAAAAGTAATGTACGGATTATCCGCGGGTAGGGTTCAGAGCGTCGCTGTAAGACTTATTGTGGAGCGGGAAAGAGAAAGATCTGATTTTAAAGCCGAAGAATATTGGACATTGAAAGGTCTTTTTCATCCTATTCGCGTCGCTTCTAGTGAGGAGAGTTTTGAAGCCCAACTAATAGAAAAAGACAATAAGAAAATTAAAATACCAGATAAAGAATCGGCAAAAATAATAGAAGAGGATCTTAAGAGTGATTCCTTTATTGTGTCGTCAGTAAAAAAAACTGAAAGAAGAAATACACCCTATCCTCCTCTTAGCACTTCCACGTTACAGCAGATAATGTCAAATGTTTTTGGCTTCACAGCAAAAAGAACTATGGCGGCGGCGCAAAGTTTATTTGAACAAGGATATATTACTTATCATAGAACGGATTCCTTAAATTTGTCTCCATTCTTTGTCGCCGCCGCCAGAAATTTTATTCAAACAGGATTCGGGTCTGCTTACTTGCCCAAGAATCCTATTTTTTATAAAACCAGATCAAGAAATGCTCAGGAAGCGCACGAAGCTATAAGACCGACAAGTGTTCTTTTTGTACCGGGAAGGGATAACAAGAAACTGAAATCTGATGAGCTGAAAGTTTATACAATGGTATGGAAACGTGCGGTTGAGTGCCAGATGAATCCCGCTGTTTATGACCAGACGACGGTTACTGTTTCTTCCGGTAATGGTTACAAGTTTAAAACTGTGGGTTCTCAAATAAAATTTGACGGGTGGTTGGCAGTTGGAAAATTTTTGAAAATGCCGCGAAATAATCAGGATGGGGCTGACGATGAAGGAAATGTTTTTACATCTATTCCCCGTGTTTCGGAGAACGATAAATTAAATCTTAAAGCTATTACTTCCGAGCAACATTTTACTCAACCTCCTCCCAGGTATAGCGACGCCACTCTAATTAAGAAAATGGAAGAACTCGGCGTCGGAAGACCTTCTACGTATGCGCCCACTATAAGTACGATTCAAGCTCGTGGCTATGTGGAAAAAGAGGGTAGATATTTTGTTCCTAAAGATGTCGCTTATGTTGTAAACGACCTTCTCGTTGAGAATTTTCCAGATATTGTTGATTACGGTTTTACTGCTGAGATGGAGCAAAATTTGGATGAGGTAGCTTTGGGTGAGAAAGAATGGGTAAACATAATAAGAAGTTTTTATGTACCTTTTGAAAAGGAATTAAAGGAGAAGGAAGAGGTTTTGAACAAAAGAGATGTTACTAACCTTGGATACAGTGATGAAAAGTGTCCTGAATGCGGAAGACCTTTAGTTTTTAAGCTCGGAAGATACGGAAAATTTTTGAGTTGCTCAGGATACCCGGAGTGCAAATATGCCAGGCCCATATCTGGTGATAATAATTTGGAAGAAGATGAAGGTGTTGACTATGGGAAATGTCCCAATTGTGAGGGTGGTGTTTTTGTTCTGAAACAAGGAAGATTTGGAAAATTTTTAGCCTGCAGTAATTACCCCAAGTGTAAAACTACAAAAAATTATCTGGAGAAAATTGGTATGAAATGTCCCGAGTGTGGAGAGGGTGATGTTGTTGTAAAAAAAGCTAAAAATAAAGTGTTTTACGGGTGCAGCAGATATCCGGATTGTAAATGGAGCAGTTGGGCGAATCCCTCATCAAAAGAAAAACATGAGACCAAAAGGGAAACTATGCGATCGTTGATATAGCAACAAGTCGGTAGATATATGTAAGAAAAAAGAGGCGGGTTTTTGTTTAATGATAGGATGTCTTCCTCCTTTCTCTATATATTTTCATTATAATGCGATAGTTTTGTTCCCGTTGAACACATATCGCACAGAAAAACAGAGAATCGGATCACCTCCTTCCTAATCTTCTATTTTAGTTTTTTTAAAAAATCTAATACGGAAGCTTTTCATCTCTCCCTTTCTTCTAGATCCCGCCTCTCATCTTGTTATGTATTATACCACTGTATTTACTGTATTTACTTTTGAATTATTTTTTTAATATGATAAATTTACCTGGATGAAAAAATTTGTTATCTGTATATTAGTATTTTTGCTACTCACTTTATTTCTTAATGGTGTGACTTCTTATATTTTTAATATGGGTTTTTTGTACTGCGACAATTCGGGTGCCTGCGTTGTGAAGCAACCCTTGATTTACTATATTTTCAGAATAGCTTCTTATGTTATACCTGCATTTATTTCATTTATGATTTGGAAGCAATCTAAGGGTTCAAAGACCCTTGCCAAAAGAACAGTATCGTGATACCTTACCAATGTCCCGAAACTCTCTCCCAATTAGATGGGCTCGGGTGAGAAATTTAAAGTAAATATTAATTTCAAAAGTAAAAGAGGGAAACCCAAAAGATCTTTTTTGTGAATTCCCTCGAAATAAACGGAATAAAATAAAAATAAGATGGCAAAATATAAGTTACCGAAAATACAGGAGATGATTGATGCCGGAGTTCATTTCGGGCATCAGACGAAAAGATGGCATCCTAAAATGGAGCCGTACATATACACCGTAAGCAAAGGAATCCACATAATAGACTTGGAAAAGACCGAGGAAATGCTTAAAAAGGCCTGTGATTTTCTGTATGAGCAAGCCTCTATGGGTAAAACTATTGTTTTTGTCGGTACCAAAAAGCAATCGAAGGATATTATAGAGAGCGAGGCAAAGAGAAGTGGAGCTCTTTATGTAAATGAAAGATGGGTGGGCGGTACGATAACAAATTTTGAAACAATAAAAAAGAATATTGATAAACTTCTTGATCACATCAAGGGAAAGGAAGAAGGAAAATTTTCGGTTTATACCAAAAAGGAAAGACTTTTGATTGATAGGGAGATAGAGAAACTACAGGCGGCTTATGGGGGAATAGTTTCTCTTAAGAAAGCTCCCGAGGTGCTTTTTGTTGTTGATCCGAAGAGAGAAAAAACGGCCGTTAGAGAAGCAAGGAGATCAGGCGTCCCAATAGTTTCTATTGTTGACACAAATGCTAATCCCGGAGAAGTAGATTATCCGATTCCGGGCAATGATGATGCTATAAAATCTGTGGCATTAATTGTCAGAGCTATAGCGGATGCAGTAGAAGAGGGGTACAAGGAATTTGGTAAGACTGAAAAAGAGAAGAAGGAAAGAGAGGAAGCTGAGGAGATGGAAGAAAAAGAAAATCGGCTGGAGGAGAGAACGGAGATTGTTCCTGAGGAAGTAGTTGTTGATGTAGAGGAGAAGTTGGTTAAGGAAGCTGTAAAAGAGGAGAACGAAATTGCAATTAAAGAGGCTGGCACGGATAAAGAGGATGAAAAGAGCGAAAAGAAAAATGATTAACGATTTAGAGAGATTGCTTAAATAAAAAAATATGGCAATAAATGTAGAAATAATAAAAAAATTAAGAGATGAAACCGGAGCGGGGATATTGGAGATCAAAGATGTTTTGGAAAAGACGGGAGAGGATTTTGAAAAGGCAAAAGAGGAGCTAATGAAAAAGGTAGCTTCAAAAGCAGCCAAGAAATCCGATAGAATTGCTGAAGACGGGTTGGTTTATTCGTATATACATAGCAGTGGCAAGGTAGGCAGCTTGGTCCTTTTAAGTTGTGAGACCGATTTTGTGGCAAGAACAGACGATTTTCAAAAACTTTGCAAAGAAGTGGCAATGCAGATTTGCACGGAAGATTACGAAAATGTTGAAAGTCTCCTAAACTCTGAGTATATCAGAGACCCATCAAAAAAAATCAGCGATTTAGTGAATGAAACTATTGCAAAAGTAGGTGAGAAGATAGAGATCAGAAGATTTGCTAAGTTTACTGTTGGAGAATAAATAGTCTTTTTGGTATCATCATTGTTATGAATACCTCCGAATTAAAAAACAAACTCTCCAAATCTATTGATTTCCTTGTGTCGGAATTAAATCAGATAAGAACAGGAAGGGTTTCTCCCACTCTTGTTTCCGATGTTTCAATTGAGGCATACCCCGGATCTTTTTTGACCATAAAGGAACTTGGTTCTATCTCAGTTATGGACCCGCATAATCTTGCCATTATGGCTTGGGATAAAACTGTTTTGGACTTGATAGTAAACGGGTTAAGAAACAGCGGACTCGGAGTCAGTGCGGTAAAGGAAGCTGACAGAGTAAGAGTTAGCGTACCGGCTTTAACTGAGGAGAAAAGAGTTGAGTTTACCAAACAGGTTTCTGAAGAAGTAGAAAATTGCAAAAATTCCATTAGAAAAATCAGACAGGATGCCATGAAAGAAATAGAAAAAGAGTTCTCAGAGAAATCTATTTCAGAAGATGAAAAATTCAAAGAAAAGGAGCTTATTGAGGAAATAGTTAAGGATTTTATTGATCAGGCGGATAAAATCGGAGAAGAAAAAAAGAAGGAGCTAATGACTATTTAGTTTTTTGTTATGAGTCTTATTACCGTTGTAATAGTTTTAGTAATAATATCTATTCTCGTTGTTGTTCATGAATTTGGACATTACTGCGCTGCAAAGAGAAACGGGGTAAGAGTAGAGGAATTTGGTGTTGGCTACCCCCCGAGAATTTTCGGTAAGAAAATAGGAGATACTGTTTATTCCATTAATTTGATTCCTTTTGGGGGTTTTGTAAAGATAACCGGTGAAGATGAAGGTGAAAAAAGTGAAAAAGAAGAGTTTGACCCTCACAGTTTTTCTGTTAAAAACCCGTGGCAGAAGTCACAGATATTGATCGCAGGTGTTTTTATGAATCTGTTATTGAGTTTTCTTCTTTACTACATATTTTTCTTTTTCACTGGTTTTAGAAGTTTTTACACCCCGATGATATTTGATCACCATTTTAAATTCGGAAAAGAACTTTCTTATAGTACGGTAATCTTTGATGTGGAAGCTGAATCCCCGGCAGATAAAGCGGGAATAAAGCCCGGAGAGGTAATTTTGAAAATTGATGGAAATGATATAAAAAATGTTTATGATTTGAGGAAAGCTCTGAATGGAAAAGCGGGAATTGAGGTTAAAGTGGAAACAATTAACATTAATGAAGCTTTGGACAGAGGGAAAAAAGAGTATGTCTTAGTACCTGATTCCTATGTTCCCGAGAGTCCGGATGAAGGGGATGCTATTATCGGTGTTTATTTGGGAGAGGCAAAATCCATAGTTTATGAAAAGCCGGTTGAAAAAATACTATCCGGTCCGATGCACACCTATAACATGCTATCTTATTCCATTTCCTCTCTGGGAAAGATTATTGGTATATCTGTAAAAACAAAGGATATTGAGCCGGTTGCGAGCAGCATGACCGGTCCTGTAGGTTTGGTTAATATCTTAGGGATGATAGTTCAGGAAGGCGGTAAAAAGAGAGCTCTTATCTTAATGGATACAGTTGCAGTGATATCGGCAGGATTCGCTTTTACCAATATCCTACCCATCCCGGCCTTGGACGGCGGGAGAGTAGTTTTTAGGATATACGAGGGTATTACAAAAAAACGAGTAAATCCTGATTTTGAATCGAGAGTTCATAATTTCGGTATGATGATTTTGCTATTGTTAATCACCCTTATTACATTTAAAGATATAAGAAACTGGTAATCCTGTTTCTTTGTTGTTTTAAGAATAAAATCTCAATCCGACTTTTTCTCATTGCTGTAACTATTTGTTTGTGGTATAAGTTTTTGCAAATTTTTAAGTGTTGGGTATATACTAGAAATGTCAAGTTGGTTTGAAAAGTTAATATGTTATAAGAATGTGCACTATGTTAAGGTTAACAGATTGTTAAATGTTAGTATTATTGTCAGTTATATTTTTGAGTGCCAAAAAAATTATGACAATGTGGTGAGGTAGCATAGGGATATTATTTTGGGAATTTGTGGTGTATTTAATTAAAAAATAGATAGTTTGGAGGTGTTTTTAAGGATCCCGTTTTTGGGATTAGCATATTGTCTTGTAGTTTGATAAAAATAAGCCAAGACTTAGCGAAATAATATGACAAAAATTAAAGTCAGACACGGAGAAAGTTTGGACCAGGCTCTTAGGAGGTTTAATAAAGAAGTTTTGAAGTCCGGGATTATTCAGGAGATGAAAGACAGGGAGCATTATTCAAAGCCCAGTGAGGTTAAAAGGCAAAAAAATAAAGAACTTAAGAGAAAGTTTTATCTTGAGAGGAATAAATATTGATAATAGATGAACTGAGGTCCAAATTATTTGAATTTCAAAAAGCCAATGATACTTTAAGAGTTGGTGTACTGAGGTTTTATCTTTCCCAGGTGAAAAATAAAGAAATTGAGCTTAGGTCTTCTCATAAAGAACTGACTGACGAAGATGCTTTTAGAGTTTTGAAGAAAGAAGTAAAAAATAGGAAAGAAAACATTGAGTTGTATGAGAAAATAGGAAGAAAGGACCTATTGGATAAGGAGAAGGCAGAATTGGAAGTTTATCTGGAATTTGCAGAGCTTTTTCCTTTTGAGTTGGACGCACCCCGTCAGGTGAATAATCAGAACCTGAAGTTCGGGAATTGAAATACCCTGCATGTTTTTTTTAAAGTTTAAATTTATATGAATGCCGGAAATATTTTAGAGAAAAACACTTTTATTTCCGTTTTTATAACAAATGATGAGGAGATGAAGAAATTGAACAAAAAGTATATGGGAAGGGATTATCCCACGGATGTTTTGTCCTTTGAAATTAGGGAAAAACAGGAAGATGGTTCATTTTATCTTGGAGATATAGTTGTTAATAAAGACCAGGCCAAAAGACAGGCGGGAAAATATGGAAATGGTTTTGAGGAGGAAATATCGGAATTGGTTGGCCACGGTGTTTTGCATCTATTGGGGATTCATCATCCCGAGGATGGGGGATTATGAAATTAATAGTCGGTCTCGGAAATCCGGGTGAAAAATATCAGAAATCCCGTCATAACACGGGCTTTATTGTTTTAAATAGGTTGGTTGAAGAAAGAGGGTTAGAGTGGGAAAATTCGGCAAGATTTGGCTCGGAAATTGCGGAATACAATGATGTAATTTTGGTTAAACCTCAAACTTTTATGAATAATTCCGGAGATGCTGTTTCCAAAATAATGAGTTTTTACAAAATTTTTCCCGATGATTTAATTGTCATTCATGATGATGTTGATCTTCCTTTAGGCAGTGTAAAAAAACAAAAAGGAAAAAATTCGGCAGGGCATCATGGGGTAGAAGATATAATTAAAAAACTTGGAACGAAAGATTTTTGGAGAGTTAGGGTTGGAATAGGGAAGCCTGAAGATAAAAACATTCCGGTTGACGAGTGGGTTTTGCAGGATTTTGGAGAGAATGAACTTGGTGTTATAACTAGGTTAGATTTGATATCTGCGTTGTCGTAATAAGCTTAAGGATTTTGGTCCTTAATCTCGCTCATTTTTTGAACGCTGAAAAGTAAAAAATTATCATCTAGGGGTTTACCTTTTCCTATATATTCTTCTACTTTCGGAAGCATTTTCTCTCCCAAAATCTTTCTCTTTTTTACTATTTCCCTATCATTCTCATTTACCCTTGGTTTTAAGGATCCGATATATTCAATTTCCGGAGCGTAAAAACCCTGAATCGCATATGCTAAACCTTCATCTAACAGTGTAGAGTCCTCTTCTCGGTATTCTGAGCCAGAAAGTTCTTTTAGTTTTTCCGAAAACTTCGATCCCGGTTTGCTGTTGAGCAGTGCATGACAAGATTCGTGCAAGATCGTAGAACACATCGTGGAAAGTATTAGTTTTCCGGCTGTTTCTTCTAACTTGTTTTCCGGAACATTAAAGTGGCCCTCCTGTAGTTTTTCTAAGATATCGTAAAATAAGGAATTTGTATCAGGTGCCTTTACTATAATAGTGGAATTTTTGGCTTCTCCCGTACCGAACTGACCATCTGCGATTTGAATTTTGATATTGGATGGATCCGTCTCAGAGAAGTTCCCGAAAAATCTATAGATTCGATCCGAAGTGGACTCAAAATTCATAAGAAGCAGTTCGTCTTTTAAAGCTTCTCTTAGTCGCGGATCTGCTTCTTTTCTTTGATCATTAATTTCCATATTCACAACTTTTCTTTCCTCTTCAGGATTAAAGAACAGGCCTTTTTCTATATCCACAGAATTATTTTATTCCACTTTTCTTTTGAGGTAAAGGGAACCAAATAATAAATATACAATGTAAATTAGTGGGTTTACACGTTTCCGAAATCTATACTAAAGTTCAGAGGCAGTTATGTATTACACCAAGTATCGCCCACAAAAATTCAGTGAAATGAGCAAAACCAGTGATGTTGCAGGCGTTATTGCAAAGCAAGTTCAGACAGGTAAGACCGCTCATGCTTATCTCATGGTCGGTCCACGAGGAACGGGAAAAACCACTACTGCCAGGATATTGGCAAAAGCTCTTAATTGCGAGAAACTTAAGGAAAACGGAGACCCGTGTGATAAATGCGCAAACTGCCTCTCCATAAAGGAAGGTTCTTTTATAGACTTAGTGGAGATAGACGCGGCCAGTAACAGGGGAATTGACGATATCAGGGAACTAAAAGATAAGATAAAACTGGCTCCAACGATGGGAAAAATGAAAGTTTATATTATAGATGAAGTTCATATGCTCACTCCCGAGGCTTTTAACGCACTTTTAAAGACTTTGGAAGAGCCTCCTAAAAAAACTGTTTTTATTCTCTGTACGACGGAAGACCACAAGGTTCCGTCAACTATAAAGTCGCGTTGTCAGATTCTCAGATTCAAAAGACCGACAATAGAGCAAATTGTGTCCGTTCTCAAGGGTGTGGCGAAAGGTGAGGAAATAAAAATATCGAACGATGATTTGGTAAAAATCGCAGAAGCATCTATGGGAGATTACAGAGGTGCATGCGTTCTATTAGAACAGGTTCATGAAGGGGATATAAATGTAAACACTCTTTTAAGTTTGAGTTCCAAAAAGAAATATGTTGAATGTGTAGATTTCTTGTTGAACTCGGATGTTTCCGGCGCCTTAAATACGGTTTCGGAAGTATACAACGAAGGGATAGATTTATATGTCTGGGTGGGGGAGCTTTTAAAATATTTGAGATCCATGCTTTTTGTCAAATCCGGAGTTTCAGATATTGTAACTGATGCTACCGTGGAAGTTTTGGATGAAATAAAAGAACAGTCAAAAAAGGTAGACGTGAAATGGTTGGATAGAACTATTGAAATATTGTTGGAAGCCCATAAAAATATAAAAAGCTCTTTTATTCCACAGTTGCCGGTAGAGATGGCTGTGGTGAGAATATGTTTGGGGGATTTTGATGCGGACATAGCGGGTGGTGAGGCAGAAGAAAAAAGTGATGGGTTCGGCAGATTCGGTAAGAGTGTTGAAGATAGCCGCCAGGAAAATTCTACCTTGGATATACATAAAACAGGGTTTAGCCCATCAAAGCCGAAGAAAAAGGGAGCTATTAAGGAGAGGAGTGATGAGGTTCAAGAGCGTGAGAAACCTGCGATTTCTTTCAAAAAAGTAGAAAAAAATTGGAACGAGTTTGTAAGAAGCAGCAAAGATCTAAATCACTCGTTGACCGCCTTGTTGAATTTATGCAAACCGATTAGAGTAGAAGGAAAATCTATAATAGTAGAGGTTTTTTATCCTTTTCATAAAGAAAGACTTGAAAGTGCGGGTATTGGAAGATTAATTGCCGGCCTGAGCGAAGAAGTTTTCGGTGTAGGTTTGAATTTCAAGTGTGTTTTGAGTAAGGAAAAACCAAAGAAATTTTCCAATGGTGATACTGATAAACTGACAGATTTGAATGTGGTGAACCCTAAGGATATAAATGAAAAATCAATTTTAGATGTTTTTGATGGTGGTCTGCCTATAATGAGTTGAAAAGCTGAAATTTAAATTCCTGTTATTATGAAATTACCAAAGCCGATATCCAATTTAATAGACTATTTTGAAAGACTCCCGGGGATCGGGCCTAAGACTGCGCAAAGATTGACTTTTTCTCTTTTGAATTTTCCTCAGGAAGAGCTTGAGAAATTTTCGGGTTATCTTACGGATCTGAAGAAAGAAACTAAGCTATGTTCTATATGTAAAAATGTTACGGAATATGATATTTGTTCCGTTTGTGATGATTCAATGCGTGACAAAAGAACAATAGCCGTAGTAGCCAGTCCATTAGATGCATTTGCTTTAGAGAAAACCAACTTCAAGGGTGTCTACCATGTTTTGCATGGAATAATTGATCCGCTTAATAACATCGGCCCCGATGACATTTTTATTAAAGAACTTATCGAGAGGATTAAAACTCTGGTAAGTGAAAAACCAAACGAGCAAACAAATGAAGAATCTTCGGGCAACTATGATGACTTTGGAATGGTTGAGATTATTTTGGCAACTAATACCAGTATGGAAGGGGAATCAACGGCTATGTATATATCAAAATTAATAAGAGACTCCGGATTTAGCGAGGATAGGGTAAAAATAACAAGGATTGCCAGAGGACTTCCCGTCGGCGGAGATATTGAATATGCCGACGACATCACTTTGACCAGGGCTTTAGAAGGGCGTTCAAAGCTTTAATGTGGTAAAATTCAACCCGATATGAAGATATACAACTCCTTAACCAAACAAGTGGAAGAGTTTAAACCTATTGAACCGGATGCTGTTAAGATGTATTGCTGTGGTCCCACGGTTTATAACTATCCGCAGATCGGAAATTGGAGAACCTTTACCCTCGCCGATTTTCTATACAGAGTGCTGAAAATGAATGGTTACAAAGTGGATTTCATAATGAACATGACCGATGTCGGTCATTTATATGAGTTTGGGGGGGATCCTGAGGGCGGGGAAGATAAAATTGAGCAAAAATCTTCCGACGAGGGAAAATCTGCCCGGGAAATAGTTGATATGTATGCAAAAAGTTTTCTGCAGGAATATCACGAGATGAATCTTATGGAGCCAAGAAAGTTTACCAAAGCCACAGAGTACATAGATGAGCAAATTGATTTAATTCTTACATTGGAGGAAAAGGGTTTTACTTACGAGACCTCCGATGGAATATATTTTGATACTTCCAAGTTTGAGAATTATGGGGCGCTTTCTGGTCTTACAGTTGAGAGTATAAAAGAAGGAGCAAGAATAGATCCTAATCCGGAAAAGAAAAATCCTGCCGATTTTGCCTTATGGAAGTTTTCGCCTAAAGATAAAAAGAGACAGCAGGAATGGCAATCTCCTTGGGGTGTAGGTTTTCCGGGATGGCACTTAGAGTGTTCTTCGATGGTTTTGTCGGAGCTTGGGGATTCGATAGATATTCATGTCGGTGGCGAGGACTTAAAAATGATTCATCATCAGAACGAAATTGCTCAGAGTGAGTGCGCAACGGGTAAGAAATTTGTAAATTATTGGGTGCACGGAGCTTTTTTAACTGTTGATGGCGGAAGAATGAGCAAAAGTTTAGGTAATTTCTATACGCTTTCGGATATTAAACAAAGAGGATTTAGTCCTCTTGATCTGAAGTATTTTTTCATGACAGCTCATTACAGAGTTCCCTTGAATTTTACCTGGGGAGCAATGCAAAGTGCTCAAAATTCCCTAAAAAGGATATTTGAGGTGGTTTCCAGCTATGAGTATGATCCGAAAGCAGAGGCGTCCGATAAATATGTTAAAAAATTTCTGGAAAGATTAAACGAGGATTTAAATGTTCCGGAAGCTTTAGCTGTGTTTTGGGAATTAGTGAAAAGCAACATATCGGAAGCTTCTAAATTGAATACCATTTTAGAAATGGATAATTTTTTAGGTTTAAAACTTCAGGAGCATGTGGGAATAGAAGTGCCGAAAAATGTGGAAGAATTGGCAAAAATGAGAAGCGAGTACAGAAAAAACGGTATTTGGGATAAAGCAGATGTTTTAAGAAGGCAGATAGAAGGTCTTGGATATATCATTGAAGACCTTTCTAACGAAGAATTTAAGTTAAAAAAGAAATTTTAGGGTCAAGGGTTTCTAATCGGAGTAAACCCATTTTACCGTATTCGTTCCGAGATAATCATTAAGATTGACTGCATACTTGGGTTCATAAATTATTATGTCCGATGGATATTTTTCATTTCTGGTACCCTGAAGAGTCCGCTGGAAATAGAATCTATTTGCTATAAAAATTCCTCTTAGTGTTATATCTGATGTATATTTTCCTTCTTCTGCGTTGTACGCTGTGTAGAAGTTTCCATCGGTAATTATTCCTGCTTCAATGTTTGAAACCGATTTATCTATGTTTACACCTATCGGGACAGACGATACTTCTTTCCCCTTTACAATAAAAAGCGCCGTAGAATTATTTCCTATCTCTATATTGCTTGATATGGTTAAAGTTCCGTTCACAAAAACTATTTGATTGAATGAAATATCATCGTAGCTGCTGGGGATTTTATTCGAAGTGATATTGTAATCTCCATCTATGAAGTATATTCCTGAAGATGCAACAAGATCTCCGGTTGCTGATATTTGATTTTTTGTCCCTTTTACTTCGTCAAAGAATTTTTGATACGTGTAATCTGTGGGAGTGGGAGAGTTGGTGACGTAAGCGCCAATACTGGACCTGAAAAAATTTATTGATGGCCCGCCTGTTTCTACCAAACCATCTGTGTTGTCCTCGTAAGCTTCCGATATCATATCTATATTTTGATTTGATCTTACTATCCCTTTCCCCCTGATTTTTATCCATGGTCCGTTAATACACATGTCTCGTGTGGAAGAATTTCCTGCCATGTCCTCCGCGTAAAACCTAATAAAGTGGCAATTTTTTGACCACTCGCTGTCGCAAAAGTCTACCATGGGAGTTATTAGATAAGCTGTCTTGACACCAGGAAGAAAAGGTGGGCTGGCAAGTATAGCCCAGCCGTCTACTTCCCACGTTCCTGCGCATCTGCTTAAGTTGGGAAATCTTCCAAATTCAGTACTGATTCTGGGTACAAAATATTGAAATTTATCCGTTAATGTTGACAATCCTGAGGTTTTATCATCAACATGAGTCCATACATATAGCTGGTGGTCATTTCCGAATAAAGACCTTACTGCTCCTGATTCTCTCCAATTTCCCGGAGGAGTTTGGTCTATTTTGAGATCAATGGATTTTGTTATTTCCGTATTGTTTGCTTTATCTATACTATAATATTCAACAGTGTGATTCCCGTCTGTACTTACATAAAAAGAGGTTGTCGGATTTCCCGATTTACTTATATTTACGGCGTCAATCCAAATTTTTCCAGTTCCGTAAATACCTATTTCTAAGTAAACTCCTATTACATTTTCAGCTGTTGGTGTAAAGACCGTTGAAATCTCTGTCCAATCATTGGTTCCTGTTAAAACAGGACTGGATTTAATAAAGGAAATTGTTTTTTGTCCGAGAGCATCCTGAGAAATTGAGTAAACATTGAAAAATGCATTTCCCGATACACTGGATGTTTTTAGCCAGACATAGGCGCTCATATTGTCAAATGAATTTGCGGCGGCAAACATATCAGAGTGATCTATGGCATGCCAACTGTTTTCTGTTGCTTCTATCCTTATTGAAGTGTTTGGAAAATCACTTTGGTAAATTAAGCTATCTTTGGAGTAAGTTGCTCCGGGGCTCGAATTGCTTATTTTCCAGTCTTGTGTGTATAAAGGGGCGTCCATACCGATTATTTCAAAAGACGGATTTGGAGCTAGATTAAGGGAATCGGAGAAAGTTTTCTTTTCCCATACTTTTCCATCAATTCTGTAATTTATCTCTTTTACACCACTTTCAAGGTCAGTTGCGATTAATGTAATTTTTACCGGTTGCTTGTACCACAAATTCTTTCCGTCAGGAGTAGGAGGGGATTTTTCGATAGTTGTAACAGGAGGGGTTGTATCAGCAAATGTCCTAATCGGAAGAACTAGTAAAACCAGAAGAGACAGGCACCTTAAAATTTTTCCTGGATACTTATTATTTTCGGGCATTGCTTATATCATAGAGGATTTTTCTTATATTTTAAAGAACTGGTGCTCATAGTTGATACCAATGGTGTAAAAATGGAGTTACGAATAAAATGATTTAAAAAATAGTCCAATGTTTCCGGCGGGGGATAATTGGACTATTTTAAGTGCAGTTATTTGAACGACTCTAGAAGCCCTTCTAAAGCCAATTTGTCCTTTAGCAAGTAGTCAAGAACAATCTGAAGAGAAATACGGATGATATCTCTCAAATTCTCCGACTTTGCAGTACCTATAATATTTATGTTTACATCGTTCCCCCTGCGGATTTTAGATGAATATTCTGTACTACTTTCCCCGCTATCTTTCCTTGTAATCAAAATAAAGTACGATTCAAGCACCTCTATCAAAGTTTCGTCACTCTCAAGGCTTATGCGAAATACCTGGCACCGATCCGTTTTTGGTAGAAGATCACTGACTTCCAAAAATAAATCTCCCATCTTTCTCTCCTTTGTTGTTGATTTTTGGAGATTCTAGCACTGATAAAGGTTTTTACAAGCATTTGTGTATTGGAGGAAAGAGTTTGTGATATTTTTGTATCTTATGTGACATTTTTTATCTCTTGGTAGATCCTATTACTATACGAGAGAGCGTCTAATTCTTTCATATGTAGGTTCTTCGGCGTTGCCGAAAGTTTCTAGACCCTTTTCTATGGAAAGTAATTGTACCAAACCCTCGGCCAAATTTTTATATCTTACAACCCCGTCTCTTACTAGCGTATCCGAACATCTTGAGTGGCAACTTCTTCTGTCTTGATCCCATCCTTTGATTTTGTCTTCATCTACCCACTTTGTCTTTTTTCTCACGTCCCCAATAGAGTGTACATAATCTTGGAAATTCTTGTTGAACTCTTCCGAATACATACGCCGATCGTATTTAATTATGATTCTGTTATTCCTGGAGAAATTTATGAGAGCTATCCTTGCATTATCCGAGCTGTTAAAAGAATCTGCTTTTTCCTCTTCTGTTACATCAGGATCAAGTTTCTTTCCTTCGAAATAACTATCATAAGCTTCTTTGTACTCACCACTTTTAAAGAATTCTTCCAGAAATTCCTCCGGATCGGTTATTTTAACGAACTCATCTTCGGGTTTTTCGTTTCTTGTTTCCGGCTGATTTTTCTCCGGTAAATTTGAAGAAAAATTATGTAGTTTCTCTGCTGCATCTATAGTTCTTTCTAATGTTTCCAGCATAGGACAATATTACGACATTTCCTTTCTTACTTCCATAATTAATCTGTAAGAGAGTGTTGGAAAGATTTATTTAATGTGTATTATTCAACTGTGGCCCCAAAAAGAACGATTAAAAAATTTAAAACAAAATTCGGTGATATACCTCTACCGGTGTTTTTTCCTGATGCTACAAGGGCAGTGATTAAAACCCTAGATTCATCCGACATAGAGAGTACGAAAACGCCCGGGATTTTGGTTAACACTTACCATTTGTACAAAGATTTGGGCAAAAGAGTTCTTGAAAAACACGACGGAATAAGACAATTTATGTCATGGAATGGCGCTGTTATATCGGATTCGGGAGGTTTTCAGGTTATGAGTCTGGCAAAAAACAGCGAAAAAAGGGGCTTAATAACAGACGAGGGAGTCACATTTAAACCTCAAGGTGGGGAAAAGATAAAATTAACCCCGGAAAAATCTATTCAGTTTCAGATGCTTTTAAAAACCGATATGGTGGTTGTTTTGGACGATTTTACAGAGCCCGGATGTACTTACGAAAAAGCGAAAGAAACGGTTGAAAGGACGATTGTTTGGGCAAAAAGATCAAAAGAGGAGTTTTTAAGAATTTGTGAAAAAGAAAAACTGAATGAAAAAGACAGACCTTATATTTTGGGAGTGGTGCAGGGGGGAGAGTATTTAGATCTCCGAGAATACTGCACGAAAGAGCTGGTAAAGATAGGTTTCGACGGCTTGGGGTACGGAGGCTGGCCGATAAGAGAAAACGGGGAATTTAATTTTGACGTTCCGAGAGTAATAGCAGAAAATTCGCCCGAAAATTATTTACTTTATGGGCTGGGAGTAGGAAAGCCCGACGAGATTGTTAAGTGTTTTGATTTAGGATTTTATATTTTTGATTGTGTTCTTCCAACTAGAGATGCTCGTCATAGCAGATTATATGTTTATAATGCTAAGTCAATTAACGAAATAGACATCAGAGATGATAATTTTTACTCATTTTTTGACCCATGCAAGCAAAAATATTACTGTGATACAGAACCCGTGAGTAAAGCTTGTGACTGCTTATTATGCAGAAGATATTCCCGCTCTTATCTGCATCATCTTTTTAAAAATGATGAAACTACGTCTTTAAGGTTGGCTACCATACATAATCTTAGATTTTATAGTTTGCTGATGGAGAGATTGCAGAAAGAACATTAATTAATATATACTCTAAATTGTGCTTTCCTTTTTACTGACTTATCTTAATAACGAGTAAAACGTTCTTATTCATCTTCGGGTAAGTTAGTTGCCTAAGTATAGATGTGTGGAAGCATGTCAAAAATGAAGCCAGAGAATTATCAATCGGAAGATTTGCAACAAAATTCGGAAAATTTAGTACCTCAAGAATCTGGTCTTATGATGGCGGAGATGAGTTATAAATCAGGAGAACAGCGCAAGTATCCCATTAAAGATTGGGAGATAGTAGAGAAAGAAGATTTAGAAGGGGAATATGCTGAAATATTGCCAGCAGTCGCTGAGAGTTTGAGCAAAATAGATTCATCAGATGCTCTGATAGAGCACTTACAAAAAGTTGATGAGTTGATATCTAGTGGTAGTTGGAACGGGCTTAAGGTTAAGAAAAAGGATGAGGAGGATGAAATTTACGGGGTATACTATAACGATTCTCCTTTAGAATCCGTCGAGTATCGTATCTTGATGAATGAGACATATTTACCTGCATTGGCTAAATTGGAAAGTTTAGCGTCATCTTCGGATGTTCAAAAGCGCTCCGAGACCGTGGAAAAACTGGTGGAATATGTAGTTAATAATTACGAGTACAGTTCATGGTATTTTAACAGGGCCTCTGAAGTAGCTGTTACTATGTTGAATTTAGATGGCACTAATGCTTTTTCTGCGATCAAAAGGATATCAGAGCGTATTACTGACGAAAAGAGTATTTCGTATGTTTCAGATATATCGGAAGAAGATGGGTTGGAATTTAATCCTAATGATTATCTTACCCCATCTTATTTGGAGTTTGATGAATCCGATCATAGAGAATTTCATTGGGCAGTGGTTAGAGCAGTGGCAGATCATCCATGGAAAGAAGATGAAAAAAAGGAAGCCATTAAGTTTTTATCAGATTATATATCTATTAATTCTGCAGGTAACCTGGATATTTATGTTCAGGCTTTTGAGAAATTGGATGCCGGAGAAGCCGTACCTTATCTGTTGAAAAATTTGAAAAGCGACGATGTTCTAACCAGAAGAATGAGCGCGGAGGTACTATTTAGACTTGAGCTAGGTAAAATGGGTGTTACCGAGAAAGGAGTCGAATATCTTGGAAAACTTTATGATCTAGGTAAATATAACAATCCTGATTTTTTTGTCAGAAGACTCGATAATTCCGGGTTGATGGCCATTTTAGGGGAAAATGACGGTGGTATAAAAAGTGTTTTTCCACTTGATTTATATGCGGAAGAAGATGTTATTCGGGCTGATGTTCGTCAATTGATATCGCAGGAATTATTTCTTCCTATGGCTGATGAAACACCGCAACAAAGGGCAGAGAGAGATGAGTATCTTAAATTATTTTTAGAAAATTACGAGGGTATTTTTAATGACAAATTCTTTGGGGGTACAGGTTTAAGATTAAACTCACTTAATCTACATGAACAGGGGTGGTTTCTTTTGTATTATTTAGAGTTATCAGAAAAGGGTGATCAAAAAGCGATTGAAAGATTAAAGAATTTTGTTTGCGAATATGGTGAATACGGTCTCAAGTCCTTCTTGGTGCTGAATTACGGGGGTTCCGGACAGGATATACTTGATTTTAGTGAAAATGAGAGTTTAACAAAAAAAGAAAAACTAGCTGTATTCAAAAATTTTTATGGTATAGCCAATGAGGCCATGAATTGGAGACACATTTTTGAGAAGGTGGAAGAGAACGTTAATTACAAATTTTCAATAGAAGCCTATGAATCTCTGATAAGAAAAAACTCCGAGTTTTTCAAGGCTGCTCAAATAATGGCTGGAGAACGGGAAAATTTTAATGGTAATATATCGGAATTGTTATCTGCTATGAATTCTGTTTTAGAATCTCTAAGAGCTCTACAGGTTTTTTATAATAGAAATATCGGGTTTAAGATTACTCGAACTTCTGTTCACGATGAGTATGGCGAAAATGGGGAGCTGATAAATGGCGTTAGACACTCTTGGGTATTTAAATCCGCAGAAGGAGATAGAATTGATGTTACGGTGAGGACGAAGAAAACGATTAATTCAAATGGTATTATGGGTGGGGAACCAAGGATTAATTTTAAAATTACCAATCATCGTGATAATACCGTGACCAGAATAGGATTTGATCTTAGCTACTATAGAAAATTGGTGGGGGAAAGTGATGTTCCATCAGTTTCATTGGATCTAGGTGTTTTAAATCCAAAGTTTGATGAAGTTCGTTATTCTACAGAATCAATTGGCAGAATACTATCTTTAGTGGCAGGTTCGGAGGGAGGACATAATGAAAGTTCCTTTAAACCCGATGCTTACAAATATTTTGAAAATATAGCAAATTCCTTCATTGATTATATTGACAGAACATTTTCCACCTGACTTGATTTAAATTGAGTTGTGCGTAAAATCTAAATAATTTGTTAAATCTCCTCCTGTTTCCAGTCTTTGACCAGTTCATTGTGTTGGGGTGTAGCTAAATCCCACATAAACGAGAAGAGCATCCTGAATGTTTGGGTAATATCGTAGTTGTCTATTATTGTAGTTATAACCCTTTCCTTGATAGTAGTCATTGAGGTCTTGTTTGAGTATATGAGAATCTGAGAGGGTAAAATTATTTGAGGTTTTATAATAAATCTTTCTTCTACCAGTCGTGGTTTATCATATTTTTCATATAGTGTTTTAGCTTCCTTTATTTGCGATTCTTTGATTGGATTTATTACTTTTGCTCTTATTCCCCGCTTTACCTGCGCGACTATTTGGGAAGCAGTCATTTTTTTTATATCCTCCCTTGTGGAATCAAAATGTGATCTTATCAATAAAATATCTTTTCCGATGTTGTTTATGTCGTTATAGAGGTATTTTAATCCGTCTGTACCTTCTTTAACGTTTATGAGAGGCTTATTTTCGCTTAAATAGTACCTTGAGTTTAGGTTATCTATCATTATTTCAAAGTTAAGTTTAGCGTGGGATAAAAGTTGTTCCTTGTAGTCAAGAAGTTTTCTTATCTCCTCCGGTGAATTTGGTATGTATTTTGTTTTGGATACAGAATCCCTTTTCACCAGATTTCTATTTTCAAGATCAGTAAGTATGTTATAAAGGTTAGTTCTTTTTAAGTTTCCCTCCCTCGATAGTTGAAGAATAGTTAGAGGTCCTTTATCTAAAAGAGTTAGATATACCTTTGATTCATTTTCGTTTAAACCAGTTTCAATTAGTATGTCATTTATTAACGACATCCATTTTATTTAAGAGCTTTTTTATATAGTTGTCAATATGCTTGACAAATATATTAACCTGTAGTAATATTAGGTTGTTAGTAAATTAGACAGCACCTATTTTATTAAATTGATTAAATGTCAAAGCACTTGACAAACATAAAACTATAAGTTATAATGTGTTTGTTCAAGGTCAAGGAAGATAAAAGAGAAAGGCAGAAGGGTACTTTAAAAACTATATAAAAATAAGAAGCAAAAAAGAACCTACCA